>PDWI01000018.1_pt1 | contig 203610 bp, 190 predicted proteins | sample 1430891 | NCBI WGS metagenome assembly PDWI01 (sample SAMN01162508, study PRJNA174530) | Oral metagenome, whole genome shotgun sequencing project. | biome: Marine environment; feature: Marine mammal; material: Swab sample of the gingival sulcus; isolation source: swab sample of gingival sulcus... | reverse complement strand
GTATGAAAGCAGAGGCTCAAAAAGACAGTGAGGTAATGTGGGTGAAAGTAAAAGCGCCCACATTATCATGATGAAAACTGGATTTTTCAGGGCCGACTATTTAATAAAACTGAATTATAACTTCACGAAATTTCTCGTTTTCATTTCTTTACCGGGTCAGCAAAACTGTATGAATGCGTTTAAGTGGATTTGGACTGTTCAGGTCGTATTGATTATTGTGCTTCAGTTTCGTCTTTGGGCTGGAGAAGGTAGTTTTGCCCAAATGACGATGTTACAAAAAGAGATAGACCAACAACAGCAAATAAACGATAAACTTGCCGACCGTAACGCTGTTTTGGCAGCAGAAGTCAAAAGTCTTAAATCGGGCTTTGATGCGATTGAAGAAAATGCACGTTACCAGCTTGGGATGGTCAAGAAAAACGAGACATTTTTCCTCGTAGTTGACAGCTAATCTATCAGGTCTGGTTATGGGCATGGCAAACGAACATTCATTTTCTACCTCTACAACCATCCCTCCAAAGTATTGGTGTATTATCCCCGCGGCCGGAATTGGAAGCAGAATGGGTGTGGCTGCGCCCAAACAGTATTTGTCCTTGTGTGGCGCCACGATTTTGGATCATACGTTGGGAAAGCTGGTTGATTTGGCCTGGATCGAAAAAACAGTCGTTGCGGTGTCTCGGGACGATATATACTGGCCGCAGCTTCGTTGGGCTAAAGAAAAAAAAGTACAGGTTTGCCCAGGCGGCGAAGAGCGAGTTGACTCCGTTTACAACGGGCTTCTTGCTCTGGCACCTATCGCGGCAGCGGATGACTGGGTTCTGATTCATGACGCCGCCCGACCTTGCGTCACATCGGTAGATATCGAACGTTTGAGAAGTCAGTTGGTTGGCTCGTCTTCTGGCGGTTTGCTGGGCCTGCCTGTTGCCGATACCCTGAAAAAAGTGGATGCGCATGGCCAGGTTATTGAAACGGTTGACAGGTCCGGCATTTGGCGCGCATTGACTCCGCAAATGTTCCGCTATAATTTGTTGCGCGATTCGATCGAGGTCGCTTTGCAGCAGGGGATCAAGGTAACCGATGAGGCATCAGCCGTAGAAAATGCCGGTCACGAGGTGACTCTGGTAAGAGGGGAGCAACAAAATATAAAAATCACCCATCCCGAAGATTTGGAGTTGGCCGAATTTTATTTGTCCAGCCAGCTCCATCATCGTTAGTGTAATCGTCTATCATTTTAATTATCACTATTTTAATTTTATCATCGTTATTTTAATGCCAATCCATTCATGATTTTGGGAGATACCATTGAGAATCGGCCAGGGCTTTGATGTCCATGCTTTTTGTGAAGGGTCAGAGATTATTTTAGGGGGTGTCCGTATACCACATACCCATGCATTCAAAGCTCATTCCGATGGCGATGTGCTTGTTCATGCAGTTTGCGATGCGTTGTTGGGAGCGTTGTCGTTGGGAGATATCGGTTATCATTTTCCCGATACAGATGCAGATTTCAGCAATGTTGACAGCCGGTTGCTTCTCGCTCGGGTGGTGAGGTTGATACTGGAAAAAGGTTATCGGGTGGTCAACCTGGATTCCACCATTATTGCCCAGGCGCCTAAAATGGCGGCGCATATCGACGCAATGCGAACCAACCTTGCAGTTGATTTGAATGTCAGTGTCGAGCAGGTCAGCGTCAAGGCGACGACCACGGAAAAACTCGGTTTTACCGGCAGAGGAGAGGGAATAGCTTGTCAAGCTGTTTGTCTTATTGAGGAAGTCAAGTGACTGAAACAACAAGCGGCGATAAAGAAAAGACGAACAACCCGGCTCGGTGCCTGTTGCCGAGCTGGCAATTCAATTGGCCTCACGCCTATGGTCAGCCTGTTGGTCAGGCCGATATTCGTCGGGAGAACCGGGATTTTCAAGTTGTCGAGCTGATCCCGGATGATCGGTTCGATGGCGGCGAGCATCAATGCGTGCAGGTGGCAAAAAACGGGCAAAATACCGCCTATGTTGCGCGGCGCCTGGCCAATTATGCCGGTGTGCGTGAAATGGATATTGGCTATTGCGGTTTGAAAGATCGTCATGCACTGACCACTCAGTGGTTCAGTATTTATTACGGGAAAAGACCGAAATGGCAACCGGAAACGCTTGAGTTGGAGGGTGTTAGCGTTAAACGGGTGGCATTTTCGTCGCGTAAACTGCGCCGGGGCGATCACTCGGGTAATCGGTTTGCGCTGAAACTGGTCAATATCCGTGGCGACAAAAATGAAATTGAGCCACGTCTGGCGAAAATAGCTGACGCTGGAGTGCCAAATTATTTTGGTGAACAAAGGTTCGGGCGTGAAGGCCATAACCTGAATCTGGCCTATCAATGGTTTACCGGTCAAAAGCGAATAAAAGTGAAACACGGGGCCCGATATTTATCTGCGGCGCGATCCTACCTGTTTAACGCATTGTTGGCCGAAAGGGTCAGCAATGGCCATTGGCGTTCGCCTGTCGATGGTGACAGGGTGGTTGGCGGCGAGTTGCAGTTCAGTCTGTTTGGCGAGGGTGAACCCCTGGAGTCAAGTACTTCGTTAGCCTATAGCCAAGATATCCAACAAACCCATACTGATTTGGCAAACGGGCTGGTGGTCAATCGCATTGGGTTGGCCTACCGGGCCGCTGTTTGTAAAGTAAAATCATTGCAATGGAAGTGGGAAAACGATAGCTTGTGGATCAATTTTGACTTGGATTCAGGCAGTTATGCAACCAGCGTGCTGCGTGAAATTGCCAATATTCGTGATGTCGCTTTACAGCGGCAGGAAAGGGTTTGATTGCGCGATATGAATATATTGATATCAAATGATGATGGTGTTGGCTCACCAGGATTGCGTGTATTGGCCGAAGAAATAGCCAGTATCGCGGTGATTCGAGTGGTTGCGCCAGACAGAGATCACAGTGGTGCCAGTAACTCGCTGACGTTGAATCGACCATTGAAACTCGAGCAGACCCCTGATGGCTATTACAGTGTCGATGGCACGCCAACCGACTGCGTTCATCTGGGGGTCACCAATCTGTTTGATCTGGAATTTGCTCGTGTTGTGTCGGGGATCAACAGTCATGCCAATCTGGGCGACGATGTGATTTACTCCGGTACCGTCGCGGCTGCGATGGAAGGCCGTTTTCTCGATTGCCCAGCGATAGCGATTTCTTTGGCGAATGCAGGCAATAACCATTATGCGACGGCGGCCCGGGTTGTGAAGAATATCGTTGTCAATGGTGGTTCATTGAAGTTGTCACCTCGTACCATCTTGAATGTCAATGTTCCGGATCTGCCTTTTGATCAGTTGAAGGGAATAGAGATTACTCGTTTGGGGTATCGGGTCAGGGGAGGGCATCCTGAAAAGGTTATCGATCCCAGAGGTGTGGCGCGTTATTGGATTGGCGCGGCAGGTGAGGGCGATGATGCGGGGCCTGGGACCGACTTCTATGCGATAAGTCAGGATCGGGTTTCTATCACACCTATCCATGCCGATATGACTCGTTACGATGAGCTGTCCAGCCTGAATATGTGGAGCGATGGAGTTTTCTGAATGAACTTTCAAGGTATTGGTATGACATCCAGGCGGACCCGCGCCAGATTGATACAACAACTGCGAAATATGGGAATCGTCGACAAAAGAGTGTTGAGAGTGTTAGAAGATACTCCCCGTCATATTTTCCTGGATGAAGCACTCGCCCACCGCGCCTATGAAAATACTGCCTTACCCATTGGTTATAACCAGACCTTGTCGCAACCTTATATAGTTGCAAAAATGTCGGAGTTGATTATGCAGAATGAGCCAAGGCGAGTGCTTGAAATCGGCACTGGATCCGGGTATCAAGCCGCCATACTGGCGCAATTAGTCTGTGAAGTGTATTCCGTCGAACGTATTCAGCCGTTGCAAAACAAAGCTAGAGAACGATTTCAGTTGCTCGGTTTGAACAATATCTGGCTGCGTCACGCTGATGGCGGCATGGGATGGCCGGAAATGGCACCGTTTCATGCGATTATGGTCACGGCGGCACCAGATAAAGTGCCTGATGGTCTACTCAGTCAGTTGGCAGATGGTGGCCGATTGGTGATACCTGTCGGTAATGGTGTCCAGAAGTTGATGGTGATAACTCGACAGGGGCAGGCGTATTCTCAGCGTGTTGTCGAGAATGTCAATTTTGTTCCTCTTGTGGCTGGAACTGTCGCGTAAAATCAGCGGTGTTTGTCATTCAACCGTTTGTTTTTCGACGACTAACCCTAAAGGATATTTATGCGTGTAACAGGGGCTTATGGTTTGCTTTTTTGTAAAGGTCTCGCTATGGGAGCGGCAGATATTGTGCCTGGTGTCTCAGGCGGTACCATTGCGTTTATCTCGGGCATTTATGAACGGCTGCTTGCGGCTCTTTCATCGTTTGCCGGCCCAGCATTGACTCACTTGGCGCAAGGCCGGTTCAAGGCATTCTGGTCAGCCGTGGATGCGTCTTTTTTGTGTGTGTTGTTTTCTGGAATTCTCCTGTCCATTTTTAGTTTGTCTTCAACTATCAGCTATCTACTGGCCAATTGGCCGCATCTGGTGTGGGCGTTTTTTTTGGGGCTGGTGTTAGCGTCTGTTTGGCATGTGGCGAAAACGATTCGGCAATGGAGTGTTAATCGGTTTCTTGCACTTAGTGTTGGAGCGGGTATCGCTTACTTTCTAACTGCCGCGCAACTGTCGCAGCTTGCGCCGGAACCGGAAAATATTTTTCTCGCTGGTTTCATTGCCATTAGTGCGATGATTCTGCCAGGTATTTCCGGCAGTTTTATTCTATTGATTCTTGGACTGTATCAGCATGTTTTAGGGGCAATCAAGTCATTGGATATGGTCACTATCGGTGTTTTCGCATCCGGGTGTGTTTTAGGACTGCTGGTAATGGCGAAATTCCTTACTTGGGCGTTTCGCAAATATCACGACCTGACTATGGCGTTATTAACGGGATTTTTAATCGGCGCATTAAATAAACTCTGGCCCTGGAAGCAGACCATTTCATGGAACACCAACAGTCATGGAGAGAAAATACCTTTTGAGCAAATCCCTGTCAGCCCGCTACACTTTGAACAGATAACAGGGACATCTTCTGACTTAGTGCTCGCGCTGATATTGCTGTTTGCCGGTGTTGGCCTGGTGGTCTCGATAGAAGTGTTGACAGCGCATCGACAGTAGTTATGTGATCTGGTTGTTACTTGTCGTGTTTTTTATGGTAACAACTGGTGAGCGGTCTTTTTATAAGATAATGAAATTATAAATGGTATTTATATTCTTGTAATATATATGAGCTTCGACTCCTTTGCCTGCGTTTATATCTATTTGATCAATAAGTGTTCAGTCTACTGGTTGAGCGGAGATAACGCCGTTCCTTTGCGGGCCTGTTCGCTCATTTTTGTCATACTCATCGGCGGGTGCGCGTCAAAAAAAATATATCAAGATGAATCATTCAATCCGCCTGTCTATTTCGGAACTCATGTGGTTCGGAGAGGCGAAACGCTTTACGCTATTGCATGGCGATATGGCAGGAATTACAAAGAGTTAGCTGCTGCGAACAACATAGTTCCTCCCTACCAGTTAAATGAAGGGCAGAAGATACGACTTGATCTTAAGGTGAGCTCTAAAGATAGTGCCGCTAACTCCATAGTTACAAAGAAAAAACCTATTATTACAAAAAAAAACAAACAAACGGGCATAAATAAGGGCAAAATAACGAGAGTAAAAAGTAAGGTACAGACAGCGTCACGAATCAAATGGCGATGGCCGCATTCTGGCCCTGTTATTGCCGTTTTCTCCGTCACCGGAAATATCAACAAAGGGATTGATATCGGCGGGGAATCCGGAGATTCAGTGGTCGCTGCGGCGGATGGTGAAGTAGTTTATGCAGGAAGCGGTCTTCGTGGTTATGGGAATTTAATTATTCTAAGTCACGCGCATGACTTCATAAGTGCCTATGCCCATAACAAAAAAATTCTTGTAAAAGAAGGGGATAAAATAAAAGCAGGTAGGCGTATTGCAGAGCTGGGGGCGTCGGGAGTAAGTGGTGCAAAGCTCCATTTTGAGATTCGTAAAAATGGTAGACCCGAAAATCCACTGGATTACCTGCCCGGGCGGTAAGCTGAGTGGGTAGTCTGGACAACAATTAAAACTGGCTAAAAGCGGATAGGATTTATCATTCCGACGAAAAGCAGATAATCAAATTATAATGCAGGTCTATGTTATGTCAGCTGAAAGAGAAGAATATGTAAGTGATTTAACTTTTGATTCGAATCAACTGAATCGGAACAATGCGAGTATTGATTCTTATCTGGGATTGGACAACGAGATTGATAAATCTGGTGTTGTGACTCGAATCGATAGTCGCCGGGCCAAAAAAGCCGGGGTTGAAAAAGCGACTTACCGGCAACTCGATGCCACTCAGATATACCTGAACGAAATTGGCTTTTCGCCACTGCTCACCCCAGAAGAAGAAATCTATTTTGCACGATTGGCGCAAAAAGGTGATGAAGCGGGTCGTAAGCGAATGATTGAAAGTAACTTGCGATTGGTCGTTAAAATTGCCCGACGTTATGTCAATCGAGGCCTGTCTCTGCTTGATTTGATCGAAGAAGGTAATCTTGGATTGATTCGCGCAGTCGAAAAGTTTGATCCCGAGCGTGGGTTTCGTTTTTCCACTTATGCAACCTGGTGGATCAGGCAAACTATAGAGCGGGCTATAATGAATCAAACCCGCACTATTCGCCTCCCTATTCATGTTGTCAAGGAGCTCAACCTTTATCTTCGTGCAGCACGCGAACTCACTCAAAAACTCGATCACGAACCCACCCACGAAGAAATTGCCAGCCTGCTCGATAAGCCGGTAGAAGATGTCAAGCGTATGATGGGGCTGAACGAGCGCGTTACCTCAGTCGATTCTCCTATTGGCGGCAATTCTGAAAAATCTTTGCTGGATACCGTCGCTGATGAATCTGCAAGTGACCCTGCTGAAGTGTTACAGGACAATGATCTACGAGGCAGTATAGATGGTTGGCTGGATCAGTTGTCAGATAAACAACAAGAGGTGTTGGCACGTCGCTTTGGTTTGCGAGGCTATCAAATGAGTACCCTGGAAGAGGTGGGTAGAGAGATTGGCCTGACCAGAGAGCGCGTTCGCCAGATTCAGGTCGAAGCGTTGAAGCGCTTGCGTGACATTCTTGAAAAGCAGGGATTGACCGGAGAAACGCTATTTAAGTGATTTTGTCGCAAGCTTCTCTTTTCAGACGTCGCCTTCGCTCGTGTTGGTGGCGTTTTTTGCTTCTGGCCCAGCCTGTTTTTTTCTTTACTATATTGTGTTCTCCGGCTTATTTCGATCGATGAAAATATATCGTGAATAACAGCCTGTATGAGAACTACTGAACATTTTAACGGCCAGGTAATTGCTAATATGTCGTTGCTGTAACTAGTCACCAACATACCTGATGTATGTGACTCGGCGGGTAGGGCTGTGCAATCAATGTAAAATAAGATTGAGGGATAACAGGAAAATGAAACGAATTATTACTGCCTTGGTTTTCACTCTTGTAGTGGTGCCATTTTCTTACGCTAAAGATATTGCTGGAGTTGAAATTGACGATTCCATCTCTGCCGCTGGTACTGGCTTGCAACTGAATGGGGCCGGTATCCGTACCAAGTGGTTTATGGATATCTATGTCGGTGCGTTGTACTTGCCGAATAATAGCGCAGATGCGGTAGCTATCATCAGTGCTGATGAACCTCAAGCTATCAAGCTGCATATGGTCTCCGGATTGATTACCAGTGACAAGATGGTTAAAGCGACAACAGAAGGTTTCGTTAACGCAACCGGTGGCAAAGTGGCGCCGATTCAGGACGACGTAGATGCCTTTATGGACGTATTTAAAAGTGAAGAAATCAAAGAAAACGATGTTTTTGATTTAGTGTACCTGCCCGGCAAGGGCGTGGAAATCTATAAAAATGGACAATTGCAAGATACAATCGGCGGTCTTGCCTTCAAGAAAGCCCTGTTTGGTATTTGGTTGTCTGACAAGCCAGTTCAAAAGAAATTAAAAGCTTCGATGCTGGGTGACTAACCAAACAGGATTTAGTTGGAATCGGGTTTAAGTTCAGTTTTTTGGTAAAGTTTAAAAAAGCCGACTCGTCGGCTTTTTGTTCAGTCCACCAAGTCTCTCTCGTGTAATCCAGAGGCGGTGTAAATAACGGGGAAGCTACAGTCAAAAGAGACTATCAATGGCTATCATCCAATAGCAGTCCCGTTTCCGGTATCGGCTTGTTCTCGAAAAACACCCTATTGTCGATAATCTTTAGTTTTTCCTGTGCCATCCATGCAACCACTTTCGGAAAAATGACGTGTTCTTTTTCCAGCACTTTGCTGGCTAGTGATCGGGCTGTCTCATTTTCGGAGACCAGGACTTTGGCCTGCAGGATTGGCGGCCCACCATCCAATTCCGGTGTAACGAAATGAACTGTGGCACCGTGCTCGATACTACCCGCGTCGATGGCTCGCTGATGAGTGTCAAGCCCTTGAAACTGGGGCAGGAGTGATGGGTGGATGTTAATCATTTTACCCAAATATTTGTTGACGAAGGTTTTGGTAAGAATCCTCATAAAGCCTGCCAGCACAACAAGGTCAGGCGAGTAGCTGTCAACCACGCTGGCCAGCTGGGTATCGAACGCTTCTCTGGAGTCGAACGCGGTATGGCTGATCACTTTCGTGTCGATACCCGAGTTTCGCGCTCGCTGCAACCCGAACGCGTCAGCCTTGTTGGATATGACAGCAGCAATGTTGGCCGGTATGTCACCATTCTCGACGCCGTCTATAATTGCTTGAAGATTTGATCCTGAACCTGATATCAGAACGACGATTGTCTTATTCTGATTTGAACCGGCATTGTCAGACATCGTTTAGCCTATTTCTTAGGTTTAGTTTATTTCCACAACGGCATGGTCACCCGAGTTTTCGGTAATGGTACCGATAGTCATGGCCAGGGGTTCAGTGTTGTTGAGCATGGCCAGGGCTGTCTGTTCGTTTTCTTTGGCTACACAGATAACCATTCCAATTCCGCAGTTAAATGTTCGGTACATTTCGTCCTGCTTGACGTTTCCGGCTTGTTGAAGCCATTTGAATACTTCCGGTATTGCCCAACTGGTGGTATCGATTACTGCCTTGGTTTTTTCAGGAAGAACTCTGGGCAGGTTTTCTGGTAGTCCACCTCCGGTAATATGGGCCAGGGCATGAACCGGTAGTGTTTTCATCAAATTCAGCAGAGGCTTGACATAGATACGCGTCGGTTCAAGCAAGGCATCAGCTAGGTTGGCGTCTCCAATGGGCGTATCGAGATCGGTATTGGATACTTCGAGAATTTTGCGTATCAGTGAGTACCCGTTTGAGTGCGGGCCGGACGCCTTCAGTCCGATCAATACATCGCCTGCTTTTACTTTGCTGCCATCGATGATATTTGCTTTCTCGACAACACCAACGCAAAAACCGGCGAGATCATAGTCTTCTCCGGCGTACATTCCGGGCATTTCCGCCGTTTCACCACCGACGAGTGCGCAGCCGGCCTGCTCGCAACCGAGACCTATGCCGTTGACAACGGCAGCGGCGGTGTCAATGTTTAGTTTTCCGGTTGCATAGTAGTCGAGAAAAAACAAGGGCTCTGCACCCGCTACGATTAAGTCGTTGGCACACATCGCGACCAGGTCTATGCCAATAAAGTCGTGGCGCTTCAGATCCATGGCCAGCTTTAACTTGGTGCCGACACCGTCGGTGCCTGAAACCAGTACGGGGTGTCGGTATCCTTTCGGTATTTCAAAAAGAGCGCCGAAGCCTCCCAGACCGCCCAGTACGCCGGACCGGTATGTGCGCCTTGCCACCGCTTTTAGCCGGTGAACAAGCTCATTACCTGCATCGATATCGACACCTGCGTCTTTGTAGCTGAGCGAATTTTTGTTTTCTGTCATTTGACTTGTTCACCTTTGGCTGTTTTGGACCCTGGGTTGTTGCGGGTTATGTTAGGCAACAATGAATAATTTGCGGGAATTCTATCAAAGGCTGTGCCTCAACAAAATAGGAGGAGTGGGTTCGTTACAACACTATATGAATCATGTATTATGCAAATTGCTTTTAAATGACGGGATAATCAAGGCAATTTATGAAAGGGTTGTTTATCTTATGTATTTTATTGCTCGGCATTGTCATGCCGGTCGGTGCCGTTCAGGTGAAAGATTTGTATGTCGCATCTGTGCCGGTTGACTCGCGGGATACTTCAAGTTTGTCCTCCAGTTTTCGTGTCGCTCTGGAAAAAGTGCTGATGAAAATGTCAGGCAACCGGGCCTACCTGAGCAATACGCAAATTCAGCGGTCTTTGAAGCAGGCATCCAGGTATGTTCAGCAGTATTCATTTGTGAAAAATGTCAATTATCGTGCTTCCGCGCCGATTACTCCCGCCAACTCTCCTTATTGGTTAAAGGTCCGGTTTTTGGAAAAAGCGTTAATGCAGTTTTTTACCGATAGCGATGAAGCGATATGGGGGCGCAACAGGCCGTCGGTCATCGTTTGGACGGTTTACGAGAAAAACCGGCAACGCAAAATTCTTGCCGGCAGTGAGACCAACTCCATCGTTACCGCGATAACCCAATCAGCTCGGCAATGGGGATTGCCGGTCTTTCTTCCTGTTATGGATTTAGCGGACAAATCAAACATTTCTGCCAGTGATTTGTGGGAAAGTAGTGTTGACCGGCTGATATTCGCGTCCGCGCGTTACAAGCCGGATATCATTGCTGTGCTTCGTGTCGGCAGGAACGTAAACGGTAGCTGGCAAGGACGCTGGGCACTGATTCAGAACCAGACTGTCAGCAAGCGGGATGCGTCGGCCAGCTCCCGAGTGGGCTTGATCCGTAGCATGATGGAAGCAATGAGTGCCTATATTGCAAGGCAGTATGCGGTTTCTTCCGGCCCGGATGTGACAGGAGAGGTGGTGATGAATGTGAGTGGAGTGAACTCGTATCGACAATATGTGGCTTTGAGTCAGTACCTTTCCGGTTTGGCGCCGGTAAAAAATACCCAGGTCGCCAGTGTTGAAAGTGGTCGTGCCAGTATATTATTGGATATACGGGGGCCTGTCGAAAAACTGAAGCAGCACATTAACCTTGATTCAGTACTGGTTCCCGAATTGAGTTCGGTAGGAGTTGCCGGTGACATCTTTGCAATTAATTATCGCTGGAACACATCAGGCGAGTCTGAAAACTAACCGGGTTACAAAACTGTGACAGCCTTGCTTGAGTGGCGCAATGTTCCCAACATATTGACAATTGGGAGGATTGTTCTGGTTTGTCCAGTTGTTATGTCAATTTATTTCGAGCATTTTCGACAAGCGCTTGTTTTATTTCTCGTGGCCGGTATCTCTGACGGAATCGATGGTTATCTTGCCAGACGGTTTAACTGGAAAAGCCGTTTCGGTTCTATAGCCGACCCTTTGGCAGACAAATTGTTGCTTGTTTCATCGTATCTTGCCATCACTTTGGCTGATCTGGTCGAGTGTTGGCTGGCGTTGATAGTGTTAGGCAGGGATGTTGTCATATTGGTTGGAGCCATTGTGTATCATTTCTGGATTGGGCGGTACCAGATCATTCCTTCGATTTTAGGTAAGTTCTGTACGCTCTGTCAGATGATTTATGTGTTGATTGTCGTGATGTACGCTGCCCGGTGGCCGATGCCTGAAGTCGCCGTCCACTATGGTCAGTGGCTGGTTGTAATCGTGACACTCGTAAGCGGGCTCTCCTATGTATGGGTTTGGGGACGTAAAGCGATGGCGGCTGGTTCTGGAGCATAACGTGAGTGTCAATAACAGTCGCCAACTGGTATTGAATGTCAGATTGAGAGATGACGACAGTTTTACCAATTTTCTTGGTAATACCAATTCAAAGGCGTCCGGGATTTTACAGCATTCCTTGTATAGTGATGACTTTTTTGTGTTGTTGCACGGTGGTCAGGGCACAGGCAAGTCGCATCTTCTCAATGCCGCTTGCAGGTCTTACCAGTTATCAGGTAAAACTGCGGTCAGTATTCCTCTTGGCGAGCATTTGGGTTTATCGCCGGCGATTCTTGAAGGTTTGGATGGCTTTCAGTTGGTCTGCCTGGATGACTTGGATTCAGTGTTTGGCATCCAGGATTGGGAGATGGCGGTTTTCGATTTATACAATCGGGTTCAGTTGTCGGGAGGGAAGTTGCTTGCTGCGGTTTCGGTTGCTCCGAATCACCTTCGATGCCAGCTTCAAGATTTGCTATCCAGGCTTCGTTTCGGTATTTCAATTGCGCTGGACGAGCTACCGGATGCGGAAAAGTCCGAAGTGTTAACGACAAGGGCAAGACAGCGGGGCATGGAGTTAACCAATGAAGTGGTTCGTTACATTATGAACCGAAGTGATCGTAGTCTGAACCACTTGCTGGATGTGTTACAAAAGCTCGATGATGTGTCGCTATCGGCAAAACGCAGGCTGACAATCCCTTTTGTCAAATCTGTTTTGGGTTGGTAGCGGGGTGGCCGGGCAGATTGTCCGGGGAAGGTAATGTTGTATGGTGTAGAAGTATGAGTTAGGGACTGTATGGGTGTCGGAATGTTTGGGGGAATGTATGAAGCGTGTCGTGTTTAATCAGAAAGGCGGGGTGGGGAAATCCAGTATTGCCTGTAATCTGGCGGCAGTAGCTGCCAATGAGGGCTTGAAGACGCTGGTGGTGGATTTGGATCCTCAAGGCAACTCAAGTAGCTACCTGCTGGGTAAGTCAGCCTCAGGTATCAAAGATAACCTGGCCGATTTCTTTGATCAGACGGTCGCATTTAATTTGTTTAGCAAAGGCCCGGAAGAATTTGTGCACGTTACACCTTACAAAGGGTTGTTTGTTATGCCGTCCAGTCCTGAGTTGGACTTTCTCGAGAGAAAGCTGGAGACCCGCCACAAAATCTATAAACTGAAAGCGGCATTGAAAAAACTGTCGGAAGAGTTTGATCGTATCTATATCGATACGGCGCCGGCGATGAACTTTTACACCCGCTCTGCGCTGATAGCGGCGGACACCTGTTTGATCCCTTTTGATTGCGACGATTTTTCCAGACAGGCGCTTTACGCCATTTTAGCCGAAGTGCAAGACTTGCGAGAGGATCATAATCAAGATTTACAGGTAGAAGGTATTATCGCCAATCAGTTTTTATCTCAGGCCAGCCTGCCTCGAATGATTATCGAGGAGATGATAGAAGAAGGGTTGCCGGTATTACCGGTGAGACTATCTTCCTCGATCAAAATGAAAGAATCTCATCAGGTCAGTCAGCCTCTTGTTTTTTTGGCGCCTAAACACAAATTAACCCGACAATTCGTCAATTTGCACCGAATACTCCAGGGAGAAAAGGTTGAGCTGGAAGAAATGTGAACAAAGTGTTTATCGGGCATAGAAAACCTGGTGTTTCCATATTTGTCGGATTCAGCGTCACCCGTGATTTATCGAGGCGGTGTCGCTTGAGTTAAGGTGGCACAGTAGTCAGTTGATTTTTGCCATCACTTCGTAATGAGAACCCTCCGGGGTAAGCATGCTGCGAAAGACGGCAATGTCAGAGAACTCGTATTCACCATTCAATCTGGCTATCTCTTCAATTACCGGTGATTGATGCTTGGGTTTCAGGCGTCCAAGGCTGATGTGCGGGCGGAAGGGTTTGTTTTCGACGGGCAACCCAAGTTCTTGCAGTATTTGTCCTGTTTGGCTGTGAATGAGTTGCAGCTCTTTGGTCAGTTCGCATTCAGCAGCCAGGAACTTGGCTTTTTCTTTCGTTGGGAAGCCAATGACCGATTTGCATTTTATCGACTTTCCAGGTTTGCCTATTGGCGCAGATTTAAGCTTCTCAATCAGCTTCTGTACTTTTGCCGGGCGCAGTTCTCCAATAAAGTGAAGTGTTAAATGGTAGTCTTGCTTCTTTACCCACTTGTAGTCGGGGAACTCATTTGAGTCGCGCCAATCTTTAACTTGTTTTTTTAGTCGGTTGGCCAATTCTGATGGAACCGGGATGCCGATAAAACAACGGAGTTCTTTTGCGGTATCAGTCATAAGTAAAATCGTTCGTATTCTGTATGAATTGATCTGGATAGTGCCATTTGTTCAGATGCAATGACGCCCTTTCGCCTTCAGTGTACTGCAAAAGAAATGGTGGAGCTAATCAAAGCGCATGGAAAGGTCGATCGCTTTGCAATCTTTAGTAAGGGCACCGATCGAAACGAAATCTACGCCGGTTTCAGCAATGGCCACCAGAGTGGTTTCTGTGACATTTCCAGATGCTTCCAATTTGACGTTTTGCGGCTTGTTTGCAACGGCTGCCCGCATTTGGTCGAGCGAAAAGTTGTCCAGCATGACGATATCTGCTGCCGCGTCGAACGCTTGCTCCAGTTCCTGCATGGTTTCCACTTCAACTTCTACCGGCTTGCCGGGTGCGTTCGATTTGGCTTGTTGCACCGCGTTTGCAATGGACCCACAGGCCATTATATGGTTTTCCTTGATCAGGAATGCATCGTACAGGCCAATCCTGTGATTATTGGCGCCACCACAGTGCACGGCATATTTTTGTGCGATACGTAAACCGGGAAGGGTTTTGCGAGTGTCGAGAACTTGGCAGGAAGTATGCTTGACTTTTTCGGCATAATGGCGACTTTGGGTTGCCGTGGCAGATAGCATTTGCAAGAAGTTGAGGGCGGTTCTTTCTCCGGTTAACAGTCCCCTGGCCGGGCCGCTAAATTGAAAAATGGTATCGTCCGGTTGTAGAAGGTCGCCATCTTTTGCTTTCCATGTCAGTTCGATTCGGGCGTCTATTCTGGCAAAAACCTCGTTGACCCAGTCTACACCGCAAATCACGGCGAGTTCTCGAGTGATCACTCTGCCGGTCGCGATGCTTTCTTGGGGAATGAGTTGGGCTGTTATATCGCCATCGCGAATATCTTCCTCTAGAGCGTGACTAACATTTGTTTCTATGGCGTGTCTGAAATATTCGTTCATGGGTTCTGACAAATTCTTATGGTTGGATAGGGCGTATGCTACCGGCCATATGTGGATTGTCCGGAATCTCGCCCCGAGTTTGGCCTAATTGGCCTGCTCCAGTATAAGTCGGTTACCGTCTTGTTTAAAGTTAACTTGTTTGAGGGCGCTCATTCCCAACAGTATCGGTTCATTGCGGCCCATGCCGGGGTTGATGGACGCCCGAACGTCATAAAACGCGATTTTCCCCAGGCTAATTTTGTCAATCTTGGTCAGGATGATATTTACCCGTCCATTTGCGGTGATTGCGCTGCCTCGGCCAAGTTTCGGCAAATCAAGTGACTCGGCCAGTTGTTGCGGGATGACGACATCGGTAGCGCCGGTATCCAGCATAAATACGACGGGGGTGCTGTTGATTTCTCCGTTCGTGATATAGTGGCCGGCACGATTGCGTTTCAGAATGGTTTGAGTGACCTGGCCTGACTGGTAGCTTTCCGGGTTCTGGTTGGGGTTGATCTTTTTCTGTTCCCAGTTACCAAAAAACTGGGTGAGCAATGCGAGGCCTGCTACCCAGGCGATGACCATCATGGTTTTGCCGACCTTTGTGTTCGCGTCCTTGTCGGCGCTGTTGGGTGACTTTTGGGGAGTTTCCATAGAAAAAAGTGAACCGTGCAAATAGCTGAATGTTACCTTATGAAGTGTCGGTATGCTACGGCGAATATTTATTGTGAATCAGTTCGCGTAGTGACAAAAAGTGACAGAAGATGACATATTGGCGTTTTATACTATATTTGAGTGTAAAAATATTGGCGCTTATCGGATTGGCTGAGCATGAGTTGCCACTGGGTTTTCATAGTCATTGAGAGGCGGAAGCGCGATGCCTGGTGATAATAATATCGTTGATTTACAGAAAATAAAGGCTGAAGCGGAACGGGCAACAGCCAATGAGTTGGCAATTCCTTTGCCTGTGCTGAAAATTACAAGCTTGTTCAAGTCAACGGCACTCACCTGTTTCAAACAGATGTTTGAGGATGCAGATGATGTTTTGTTTGCGCGAGCGGATAAAGCTGAAACGAACTCGGAGCAGATTGTTTATTTTGACGCAATGCGTGATCTTCGGTTGTACCAAAAAAACATCGAGGTGGCTTTTTTGCAAAGTGTCGGTAGCGCGATCCGGGGCATTCGTCAAACGAAGTCGTCAGCCAAGGCTGGCTTTCCTGTTTTGGCAGATGATTTGAGCCTGGTAGGTCTGGACGATATGGAGTCCCGGGTTGCCATCGAAGCCATGATTACCAAAATCAACGATCGAGCCGCATCTTCAATCGAGCATTTGCAGATTCGTATTCAAACACTCTTTCCGAATATCGAAATTACCCGACGGATGCTGCCATTTGGGCCGTTTTCGTTATGTTACGCCTTTTCTGATGCGCTATCCGAACTAGATATGGATATTCGGGCACGTCTAATCATTTTTAAATTATTCGATCGTTTTTTTACCGAGCAACTCGTTGTTTTTTACCAAAAGGCCAATCAACTCTTGACAAAACTGGGTATTTTGCCGGAGATGGTATCGGGCAAGCCGGTAACGAGAAGAACGCAGGCCGATTACTCTGAAGCGCCTGGTGAACGACAGTCCGACAATATTTTGTCATCCAGCGGAAAAGAAGTGGAGTCGGGTTTCGGCTCGGCTTGGGATGCCAAAGCAGTTGGCCAGAATCCACACGCTTATGGTTCGGCCGGATCCGGCATTAATTTTTCGTTGCTTCAGCAAGCGTTAAGACGAAGATCGGCAAGTTCTCAAGATGACGCAAAGGCGTTGGCCGGGGACTATCCTGTTTCGGCGGGTCAGGCAAGCCTGAGTGTCGATGAACTGGTGCGCGCGGTGTCAGCTATTCAGGGAGAGTTTTATCAGGATGCCGACGAGGGTGTGCCGGCGATCAAAGGCAATGGCAGTGTGATCGCTGACGTATTAAAGCTGGTCAGACAACGAATTGCTGAAGCCGGCCGGGATAGACCGATAAATCAACGAGATGCCGATGTCGCCAGCCTGGTTGGCTTATTGTTCAACTTTGTGCTGGAAGATGATCATTTACCGACGCAAATGAAGCAGGTGATCTCGACCTGGCAAATCCCCTTTCTCAAGTTGGCTTTGCAAGACGCTTCTTTCTTCGATCGTGAAAGTCACCCGGCTAGACACCTTCTCAATCAGGTTTCCAAGGCGGTCATTGGTTGGCAACCCAAAGAAAAAGGAAGGGACTTTCTGTTGGAAAAAATTGAAAAGTTTACTCGGCAGATGGTGCTGGACAAAAATTTGAATCCGCAATTGTTCGCTGATCTTAACCAGGAAATGAGCGCATTTCTCGATGCCGAGAGGCGTCGATCCAGTTTGATAGCGCAACGGTTGAAAGACGCCGAAGAGGGGCGGGTCAAGAGTGACCTGGCCAAGAAAAAAGTTGAGCGAACGATTCAACGATCACTTGCCGGTAAGCGCCTACCCGAAGAACTGGTCGAGGCAATTGAAAAAGGCTGGTCAAAAAAAATGGTCGTTGCCTGGTTGCAGGGCGGTGAGCAAAGCGCCGAATGGCAGTCGCTATCGCGGTTTATCGAAGAGCTTGTCTGGAGTGTTGATCCCGATGAAACCGGAGTTGAAGCCCGTGGTAAGCTATTACAAATGATGCCACGCCTGCTGCGCGATTGGCGTGAGGGTTTGACTGATATTTCCTATGATATGACGGAAATAGACAAGTCTCTTGCAATGATGGAAACGTGCCACAAGCAGTCGTTACGCAGAATCGAAAAAACGCAATGGGAAAGACTGGATAGTGAGAAACCTGGATTACCCGGATTAGGGTTTGAATCGCAGGAAAAAAGGCATTCGACCGACAAGGCTGCTATTGCGGCTTTACCTGTTTCCGGTCTCGACGATAAGGTCGCTGAGAAGGGAAGTCCAAAAGAGAGTGAAAATCAATCGGTTCCGGCAGCGCAAGCCAAAGCTGTCATAGTCAAGAGTGACCTTGAGACGATATGGGAACAACGGGTAGATCAACTTCGTATTGGTTCATGGTTTGAATTTTTACCGAAAGGTGGAGAAAAACAGCGCTTTAAACTGGCTGCTGCGATAAAGTTGAATGGGCGTCATGTCTTCGTCAATCGAAACGGTGTTAAACTGGCTGAGTTTGAAAAAGATGAGTTAATCGCCGAGTTGGCATCGGGACGACTGATGCCTCTGGACGATGGCCAGATATTTGATCGTGCACTTGAGTCCATTATTAGCGGATTACGTCATTGAGTGCTCGATATGCTTGAACAGGATGGTTGGTTGTCGGCAGCCAGCAAGATAGCCTCCCCCAACTTTGATCAAAGGCCGAATCCGCAGGATATCAGTCTACTGGTTATTCACAATATCAGTTTGCCCCCTGGTGAGTTTGATACTGGCTATATCGAGCAGTTTTTTTGCAACCAACTCGATTGCGATCTACACCCGTTTTTCGATGAAATAAGAGCGGTAAAGGTATCAGCCCATTTTCTGATCAAACGTGATGGCCGCTTGGTCCAGTTTGTCGCCACCTCAAAACGAGCCTGGCACGCAGGTAAGTCGTTTTTTCAGGGAAGAGACTGTTGTAACGACTTTTCCATCGGAATAGAAATGGAAGGGACGGACGATAAGCCGTATACCACGCCGCAATACAATCGTTTACGTGAAGTGACCCTTGAATTGATGCAGCAATATCCGGCCATTGACCCTGGCCGAATTGTCGGGCATTGCGATATAGCGCCCACCCGAAAAACCGATCCGGGCCCAGCGTTCGATTGGGCAAGATATAAAAATTCGCTTTGATCAATTGCAGTTGTGCTTTGCGTTAGATATCGATATTTATGTGATGCCTGGAAGTTATACTATGCTTGGTAGGTGAGTTTCGCTTGAAATAAACTGTTCCGTGGCTAAGGTTCGCTAAATAAATTATGAATCTGATACTTTTCCTTTTTGCATTTGTTATTGAGCGCAAGACTCATGTTCCTTTCAGCTATGTATTCGACCGCGCCTCGAGTATTTTTGTTGCCAGTCTATCCGCGCGTTTCAAGCGTCTGCCAGAGTGGTTGGGGCTCGTCTTTTTTTTCCTGATCTTTTTGGTATTGGTGACAGGGGTGTACGGAGGTTTGTTTTTGTTGCAGGATGTTTTATACGGCGGATTTTATTTTTTTGCAGTGTTTCTGCTTGTTTTATCGCTTATTGGAGACCCTCACTCAGCAAGCGAGTTAGATGCTTTTTTGACCCATTGGCGCCGGGAAGAGAGTCAGGCGGCGTTGCAGTCGTTGCAGAAGAGTCACATCGTCTTCAGCCATAATGCGGATTCTCCACAGTTGTTATTACGAGATGTCGTAAATTGGCTGTTGTTACAGACGTTTCAACGTTATTTTCTGATTTTGTTCTGGTTTGCGGTCACAGGTCCGGCAGGTGCTCTGGTCGCCCGAATCGTCGAGCAGGCCTGTCAGCCCTATTCGTGGACGCCTTCAAGGCGGGCATTGACTCCGATATTGTCGGCATTGGAGTTTGTTCCCGGCCGGCTTGTCGCTATCGCAATGGTATTTTTGTCTAACCGGGCATCACTGAACTGGCAGTTTTTCCAGCAAGTTATTTTTGTCCAGATGCGATCGGTGCGATTACTACTTGTTTCCGCCCAGGTCGCCTTGCCGCACGTCAATCTGGGCAAACGGGACAGAATGGTAACACTCGTGGTTGACGATGATGCATTATTGCAGAATGAGTTTACCAATTCGTATCAAACGGGTGATCAGGGTATTCAAGCGTTAAGAGTGCTGCTGACACAAGTTGTCTGGGGTTGTTTTTTGGTTTGGGCTAGCGTGCAATTGGGATGTTTTTATTTTTTGGGTCGATGATTCACGTTGGTCTGGGGCAACGCAAAAACACCATCGATGCCGATATACCATTGGGTTCGGCAAGAATGGGGGGCATTACAAGCCGACGGTTTGCCAAAGAAAATGGCGTTAATCGTTTTTATTGATTAAACTGTCAGCATGAGTATAAAAAAATAAACGCCATTGCTGATCTGATTGCGGAGTCCGAACGCATATTGTTCATCACCGGAGCGGGTATCTCTGCGGACTCTGGATTGCCCACCTATCGTGGTGTGGGTGGTCTGTACGATAACCAGGACACCGAGGAAGGTTATCGAATCGAAGAAGCTCTCAGTGCCTCGATGTTTCGCCGACGGCCGGATATTACCTGGAAATATCTCTGGCAAATTGGCTCTGCCTGTAGTCGGGCCAAGCCAAACAGAGCCCACGAAGTGATCGCTGCGCTAGAAAAAAGCAGCAAGGACGTATGGACACTAACCCAGAATATCGATGGCTTTCACCGGGCTGCCGGTTGTCGGCAGCTGATTGAAATACATGGTGATGCGTTCGAGTTATATTGCACAGAGTGTCATGCCCCTTATGCCGCCGAACTGGTGTTTGATTCTGTCGGAGGCAACGGTTTTTCCGCACTTGATATCGAGCTGCCTCCCAAATGTGAAAAGTGTGGGTCGGTGGTAAGGCCGAATGTCGTCCTGTTTGGAGAGGTGTTACCTGAACGTCAGGTTGTTGAGCTGGTTCGTCAGTTGGAGAACGGGTTTGATCTGGTTTTTTCGATTGGTACTTCCAGTGTATTTCCCTACATCCTGGAACCCGTTATTCAAGCGATTCAGATGGGAGTCCCTACGGTAGAGATTAATCCGGCAGAAACGAATTTATCGCCTCACGTGGATATCAAGCTCGCTGCCGCTACCGCCGAAGTGATGGATCAGCTCTGGCAAAAACTGTCTGATCGTCTGTGAACGGTCGACCCGGTGAAGTCGTCGTTCTTCTCCACGGTTTGGCGAGAACCAGGAACAGTCTTCGAATCCTCGAATTTCGGCTGAAAAGAGAAGGGTTCAATACCATTAACTTGTCTTATCCTTCCACTAAAAAAACGATCGAAATACTCGCCAGCGAAACGATCGCTCGTGCCTTGTCGCTTTGTCCGGGCGGAGTACGCATCCATTTCGTCACTCATTCTATGGGAGGACTATTAATCCGCTACTACTTGCTCAATCATTCGATAGGCTCGTTAGGACGTGTCGTGATGCTCGGCCCGCCCAATCAGGGCAGTGAAGTGGTTGATCGGCTGAAAGATATGCCTGGGTTTAAATTGATCAATGGCAAAGCCGGAGTTCAACTTGGAACCGATGCCAACAGCCTTCCCGCCCAGCTTGGGCCGGTTGATTTCGAGCTGGGCGTTATTGCCGGTTCTCGCAGTATCAGCTGCATATTGTCATCGTTGCTACCTGCGCAGAACGATGGCAAAGTGTCGGTTGACAGTACTAAAGTCGCTGGAATGAAAGATCATCTCGTTTTACCTGTTACCCATACCTTTATGATGAATAGTAGGGTGGTGGCCGCTCAGGTTAGCCACTTTTTGAAAACGGGCGCTTTCGAATCTGATCGTCGATGGCTCTGAGAGTGTTGGGAATACCGGACAAAAAAAGTGTGTCGCGCTTCACAGTAAACGCGAATTTGTGTATTCTGGAATCAATTCTGCACCAAGGATCTATGATATGGAGAATTTTATGATCAACAATAAAGTGTTACTCGCTATTGCCGTTTTGGCTTCATCCACTTTCGCTATCGCTGATGATGAATTCGGCGGAGCCTATATTTCAGGTGGCTGGAACAAATTTTTGTATGACGATGACCGGTATGTCAAGGATCAAAATGATGTTTACCTAGGGCTGGGCTACCACTACGATTCGGACACCGCCGTTGAGCTTATGCTTAATCGCGGCGATACCACGGATCCTGATTCACTGGGTAACGAGACTGACGCAATACTGGCTTCGGTCAATCTGGTACAGCGTTTTACGCCTGTCGGAGAGAGTGGTTTGTTTGGTCGCGTAGGTCTGGGTTTCAACAGAATGACGCCAGAAAATGATCACATCAAGAAAGAAGCGGTAGGTAAACTCGGTTTAGGCCTGGATCTTCATTTCACTCGAAACCTGGCGTTTCAGGCTGCGATCGATGCGGTTTATGGAATTGAATCGGAAATGGCTGATTTTATACCTTCGGCAGGTCTTGCTTATTTCTTCCCGACTGCCGTGAAAGAGCCGGTAGAGGTGGCTGTGGTGGAACCGGAACCTGTCGTGGTTGAAAAAGACAGCGATTATGATGGTGTCCTGGATGAAAACGACGAATGCCCCTATACACCTGCCGGAGACGAAGTGGATGCGAAAGGGTGTTCATTGCCCAAAGATGCCGATGGTGATGGTGTGATTGATTCACTGGACGCCTGCCCTGGTACGCCCGCCGGTGCTAAAGTCGATGCAAAAGGTTGCCGGGAAATACTTGAGGAAACAGTTTCAATTGATCTCTATGTCACTTTCGCGAACAATAGTACCGATATCAGTGAAGCCGACAAGCAAAAAATTGGCAAAGTGGCGAAGTTTATGACGGAATATCCTGATACTAAGTGTCTTTTGGCTGGTTATACCGATTCAACCGGGGCGGCGGCGTACAACCTGAAATTATCGAAAAAGCGTGCAGAAGCGGTGATGCAATATCTGATCAGTGATTTTGCAATTGATCCGGCTCGCTTGAGTTTCGAAGGTTTTGGCGAAGACGACCCCATTGCGGACAATGCGACCAAGGCTGGCCGGGCTAAAAACCGCAGAGTGACCGCGACGATTGAAACGATCGTTAAAAGATATAAGTGATTAGCGACAAATAGAAGTAGTTGTCAAAAACGGGTGGTGTTTTACTGCCCGTTTTTTTTCAGTGAAGACTATTCACAATTGGAATTTTCGCTACTGTCTTTTGAATCTACTTTGTAGAAGGAACGCGTGAATGATGAAACAACCACCATTGATCGATGCAAGGCTTGGTATCGAGGGCACCGTTGCAATACTGACATTTGATCGCGATGATGTTCGCAATGCGCTGACCGGAACAAACCTGATAGACGATATCGTTCGTTGCGTAGACTGGGTTAACGGAAACACAAATGTGTCGGTGCTGATTATCACCGGCAATGGTTCAGCGTTTTCAGCGGGTGGAAACATCAAAGACATGCAAAATCGTCAAGGAGATTTCGCTGGTAATGTAAAGGAATTGGAACAAAAGTATCGTGAAGGAATACAGCGTATCCCTTTGGCTATCGAGTCGGCGGAAGTACCGGTGATTGCCGCTGTCAATGGTGCTGCTATCGGTGCAGGTTTTGATCTGGCCTGTATGTGTGATATGCGATTGGCGTCGGAAACGGCAAAATTTGGCGAAACCTTTGTTAATCTAGGTATTATTCCCGGAGATGGAGGTGCCTGGTATTTACAGCGTCTTGTGGGTTATCAGAAGGCGGCGGAGTTGACTTTTACCGGCAGAGTTTTTGACGCCAACGAAGCTCAGGCTTTAGGTTTGTTGCTCGATGTGGTACCACAACAAGATTTGTTACAACGGGCCAGTATGCTGGCAACGGAGATAGCTTCGAAACCGCCTCATGCAGTTCGCTATAGCAAACGACTGATGAAAAAAGCCCAACGTATGCAACTTAATGATTTTTTGGAGGTCTGTGCCGCGTTTCAGGGAATCAGTCACAATACCCAGGATCATATGGAGGCAGTCACTGCGTTTATCGAAAAACGTACAGCCTCATTTAAAGGAAAATAGTCAGTCCGAGCTTTATCCGTTATATTCGTGGTTGCCAGGTTTGAATAATTGGCCTGGCTCGTAATGCTTCTAGTGGTAAATCACGCAAAGCGTCAGGCCATAATTCTCGCGCTTTGTTTGGTGTCATTCAGATGAGTTTAACGGCGTACCATGGAAAACTTTATTGATTTGCCTCCGAGTGACCTGGTAAGCCGGTTGATATGATAATGGTCAATGCGAGGAAAATACTGGAGACAATAAGACAGGCTTCCAGTCCGGCATATTGATACATCAGTCCCGACAAAACAGTGCCGGCCAATCGGCCCATGGCATTCGCCATATAGTAGAACCCAACATCGAGCGACACGCCTTCCTGTTTCGAGTAAGCCAGAATAAGAAATGAATGGATGGAGGAATTGATGGCGAACAAACCACCAAAGATCAGTAACCCTCCGACCAGGAAAATCGGGGAACAGCCGGATTCGGTATATAGACTAACCGCAATCAGTGCAGGAATCAGAGAAAGTGGCACGGCCCAGGCCATGGCTGATCTACCATTGGGAACCTTGCCCTGGTTAAGTCCGGTCAGGGCAGGGGCAAAGCCTTGCACAAACCCGTAACCTATGATCCAGAGCGCCATGAAAGTACCCACTTGTGTATGCGACCAGTGCAGTGCCACTTCAAAATAAACGGGTAGTGCGACAACAAACCAGACATCCCGGGCACCAAACAGAAATAGCCTCGCCGCAGAAAGAATATTGACAGCCCTGCTTTTCGAGAACAATTCATTGAACTTGGGCTTGTATTTTGTTTTGCCCAGGTCGCTGTCAAGTAGCAGCAGGCTGAAAACGAAAACAATCATTAGTGCACTGGACATAGCAATCAGTGACACCCTGAACCCTAGTGTGGTCAGCAACCAAGCGCCGATAAAGAAACCGGCCCCTTTTAATGCGTTTTTGGAACCGGTCAGAATGGCGACCCACTTGTACAGTTTTCCCTGTTGCCGCTCGCCGGATATCAGAATCTTGATCGAGCTTTTCGCACTCATTTTATTGAGATCTTTGGCGATACCTGATAATGCCTGCGCTGTCATCACGTATGGCACGCTTAGCCAACTTGCGTCAACGGTCAGCATCAGTAAAGCCATGATCTGAATGATAACACCCAGATGCATGGTTTGATTCAGGCCAAGCCGGGCACCCAGCCAGCCGCCAACAAGATTGGTCACCACCCCGAAAAATTCATAGAGGAGGAACAACATAGCGATTTGTAACGCAGAATAGCCGAGGTGATGAAAGTACAAAACGACCAGCATTCTCAACGCACCATCAGTGATGGTAAATGCCCAATAGGTGGCCGTTACTACAAGGTATTGTCGCAGACCTTGATTCATAAGCTGTTGCCCGTTTGGATATTCGGCTTGTTTCTCACTGGCGAAGTCTCGTTGGCTTCGTCGTATCATCGACTGTGTTGATAGACTACAGCTCTCTGGCGACTTTATTTGTCAGTTCCATCATCCGGTTGACGTAACCAATTTCATTATCGTACCAGACCAGCATTTTTACCTGTCGGTTATCGATAACCATGGTGGATAAGGCGTCAACAATGCCGGAGCGCCTGTCACCTCTATAGTCGACAGAAACCAGCGGGGTTTCTTCATATCCCAGGATACCTTTCAAGGATTGTTTCGACGCGGTTTTTAGCAGTTGGTTAACCTCGGCAACCGAGGTGTTTTTCGCTACCTCGAAAACGCAATCGGTCAGCGAGGCATTGGCAAGAGGGACGCGTACAGCGATACCGTTGAGTTTGCCCTGAAGCTCCGGAAATATCAGGCCGATCGCCGTCGCTGAACCTGTTGTGGTTGGAATCAGGGATAGACTGCTGGCCCTGGCCCTTCTAAGATCATTGTGAGGTTGATCCAGAATGCGCTGGGTGTTGGTGATATCGTGAATCGTTGTCATCGAACCATGAACGATACCGAGATTTTCGTGAATAACCTTGACGACAGGTGCCAGACAATTGGTGGTGCACGATGCTGCGGTAACGATATTGTGTTTGTCGGTCCGGTACAGATGGTCATTCACGCCGACTACGATATTCAGCGATCCGTCTTTGACCGGTGCTGACACAACGACTTTTTTTACCCCTTGCTGTAAGTAAGCGTTGAGTTTTTCCTGACTTTTATGTGCTCCGGTACAATCTACCGCAATGTCGATACCCAGGTTTGCCCAGGGCGTTTCCTCCAGCCTTAGGTTGCTGGTATAACTGATTTTCTTGCCGTTGATTGCCAGGCTGTTTTCGCCGATCACTTCAACAGACGCAGGCCAGGTGCCATGCACCGAGTCATACTTGAGAAGGTGAGCCGCGGTATTGACATCACATCCGGTTTCATTGATATGAGTCACTTGATAGTGTTGCCCTGTCATGGCTTCTCGCAGAGCCAATCGCCCCATTCTGCCAAAACCGTTGATTGCTACATTGGATTTTGCCATCGTCACATCTCACATTGTTCAGGTGAACGCACATTATATTGATTTTGGTAAATATATTAAGGGGAAATTAGTCACGCTAAGTAAAAGCTGACTAACGGCAGAAATTGCCAGAAATATAAGATACAATCGCCCCAAATAACCAAGGTGGTATTACTTATGACACAACACAAAGCGTTACATCAACCTTCCTTGCCAGAAGCTGGCATAGTCTCAATGGCTACCATTGCTTTGCTGTCTTTCTTGATTATCGGTACCGGCTGGGCACCCCATATTGGCATTGTTTTCGTGATGCTGTGCTTGTTGGTTTACGGACGATTATGTGGTATCCGCTACGGCGAAATGCAACAGGCTATGGCAGATGCATTGATGTCCAGTGTCGGCGCATTGTATTTGTTTTTCTTTATCGGTGTTCTGGTGACAGCTTTACTGATGAGTGGTGCAATTCCCAGTTTAATTTACTATGGCACGGCACTGATGAGTGCCGATTATTTTTATGTTTCCGTTTTTCTGGTTACCAGTGTTATTGGTATTGCGTTGGGTAGTAGTTTAACCACAGTGGCCACTTTAGGCGTCGCTTTTATGGGGATTGGCGAGGCATTTGACGCTAACGCGATGATTACGGCAGGAGCCGTCGTTTCGGGGGCTTTTCTGGGTGATAAGATGTCGCCACTTTCCGATACCACGACAATTGCAGCATCGACCGTTCAGGTCGATTTGTTTGAACATATCAAAAATATGATGCGAACAACTGTGCCCGCACTGGTTATTTGTTGTGGCATTTATATTTATTTGTCTTTATCCAGCCAGAATACCGTTGGTGACATCGAGCGTATTCATGCTTTTCGTTCAGCTTTACAGCAAACGGGTTTGATACATAGGGTTTCCTTACTGCCATTTATTTTACTGGTTGCTTTAGCTGTTTTTCGAATTCCGGCGGTGATGGCAATGATCTATACCTCATTGTTGGCGGTGGGCATTGCCCAATTTATGGGGTATACCGATTTTTCTCAATACGGTTCGTATTTCTTTTCGGGCTTTGTTCCCAATCCAGACTGGGCACCCGATTTGGTTCGTATGTTTAGTCGTGGCGGCCTGCAAAATATGTTCTTTACCCTGACTATTGTTTTACTGGCCGTCAGTATGGGTGGCTTGTTATTTACTCTGGGTGTTATTCCGCGATTGCTCAAATCCATCGCTGATTGGTTAACCAGTCGTTTACGGGCAACCGGTGCCGTTGCCGCAACCAGTGTTGGGGTGAATGTGTTAATCGGTGAGCAATATCTCAGTATCCTGCTTTCAGGGGAAACCTTTAAACCTATTTATGACCGTCTGGGGCTGGAACGTAAACATTTATCGCGCACATTGGAAGATGCGGGTACAGTGGTCAACCCCCTGGTACCCTGGAGTGTTTGCGGGGTATTTATTGCCGATCAACTGAATGTGGCGGTTATTGACTACCTGCCTTATGCTTTCTTTTGTTATATAAGCATTATGATTACCTTGGTTATCCCAAGTAAGAGCAGGCAGAATTAAAACTGTTGTCGCCGGTTATCTGATAAATATCCAATGGCCCAGCGACAACGCACAAGGCTATTTTTGCAGTGCGTTGTACCGCTCGACGGATTCACAAAATTTGGGTTCATTTAAGGTAACCATCACAAGCATAGGAAGCGTTGGGCTTGATTTCAACTTGATTCAGGTTACTGATATTGTATAACGGCTCAGTGCTTCCGGTCGCTAGTGTCTTGGAGTGTCTGGTCAGCTTTAGTCTGAATCATTAATTCTTTTAACTCCCTGATTTCTCTGTGCAGGTCTTCTATTGTGGGTGAATCGGCATTTTCTTCGGCCTTGGCTTTTGCATGTTCTTCCTCCATCACATTGACCACGATGCCGATGACCATGTTCAAAAAAGCAAAGGCGGTGAAAAAGATAAAGGTCAGATAGAATATCCAGCTCATAGGATAGACTTCCATGGTTTCGTATTGTACGTCGGTCCAGTCCTCGAACGTCATCACTCGAAATAGCGTCAGCATCGATATACTGATATTTCCCCATAATTCAGCATTGATTTGTGCAAACATATAGCTGCCGACTGCGGCGTAAATGTAAAAAATAATAAACATCAGCAACATTACATAGGCGAGTTGGGGCATGGCTTTCAGCAGCGAGTTTATCAATACTCGCAGCTCAGGAATGATGGATACCATTCTTAGCACCCTGAATACACGAACCAGCCTGGCCAGCAACGCCATTTCAGAGTCACTGACAGGTATCAGACTGACCAGGACAACGAGCGTATCAAAGATATTCCAGCCACTTTTGAAAAAGTCTTTTTTATTTGGTTCCGCGATAAATCGAATGATGATTTCGACCAAAAAAAACAGGGTGATAAATAAATCCAGGAGCCGGGTCAGATAGAGTGCTTGGTCGGAAAGGTGATAGGTTTTTGCACCAATTTCCAGCGCGGAAACGATGATAACGAAAATGACGAACAATTCGAAAGCTCTATTGCTTCGTAACCTAAAAAAGGCGCTTTGCAGTTGTGCGTAATTCATTTCTTTTCATGTCCTTCGGTCTGAAAGGGTATCCGGTACGAAATGGTATCTGAAACAGCTGTTTTCGCCTAGTTTGTTTGAGTCAATTTACCTATTGCGATAGGCCAATTTGAATTGGCAGGGAGTGGTTGTTTGCGAAAAGAAGCCGCCGCCCGGTGAATACTGCGACGGTCTCGATTGCGGGTTAGCTTGCGGTTTGCGGAGCAAAGCATTGCCTAATCGGGTGTTTTCAATAAACCACAGATTGCAGGTCAATCACGACATCGCCAACGTAATCCACTTTACCCGACAGCCTTAGCGCAATATTTCTTCGTGGGTCAATGTATAATTTGATATTGTTCTTGTAGCCAAGAAACTTAAAATCTGAACTAGCCTTGTTGTCGAGGTAGGAAGTGGTGGTGAGGCTGGTTTTCAGTGCGTTTATCGTTATTTCAACGGAAGATTCTTGGCCATCCTGGGTTATCCTGTATTTCACTGAGATACTTTCTTTGGACTGCACTTCCAGGATGGCTCTAATGATATCATCCCGGTCATAGATAAACAGCTCTGTGCGATCTCCCGGTTTCTGTAACTGGCCTTGGGCAATCAGGTCAAAGATGGCCTCGGATTCGCTGAGAACAATTTCCTGCGCTTTTTTTGGGATGCTGTAGAGGTTTTCCGATCGCTTGCTCCAGGACTGCCAGGGCTGGTCATTTTCACCAGACTCGGGTTTGATCTTGATTGAGTAAACACCTGTATCCAGATGGCGATAAGTTCTGAACCAGTTTTTCAATCCGGTATAAAGCGAGTTGCGTTGCAAAACACCCAGGTCGGGATTCTGCCAAAGAGTAAAAGTGGATTCGTGACCCATTACCGAGGTGTGTACCCGGGTTTTCAACACTTCAGGCGCCATTGGCAGTTTGACTGTTTGACCCCGAACCGGAATTAATTCTTTCAGTGCCTCCTGTTGCGTGATCGTTTTCCGGGTAACGTGTGATTCAAGAGTGATAAACAGCTTGCTGCCCTTGTAGTTCAACTGTCGCCATTCCAGCGAAGGCGCTTCGGAGGCGCATGGCGCCGGGCAATAGACGAGTAGCACAATCAGCACCAGCCTGATCGAGAAAATCTTTGCCAGTGGCTTTTTCGTTTCAGTGGGGTGACTGATTGGATTCATATTTTTTCTCCAGATGCCGATTCTGAGGCCAGGTATTGGCCGAAACTATCTATTCCCGTTTAGAATGTAACATATTATTTCTTCAGCCTGAGGATTTGTCGTCAATTTGAGTTTCTCGTTGAAACTCGTATTCGATCAGGTAGCAATCAGCACATGGTTATTTTGCCTCGCGAGGATAATTCGTTTGCTGCCAAAACAGACTCATCCGTTTAGTTAACTGGTATTTAAAGTGATAAAAATGAGACAGTCGATATGAAAAAATGCAAAAAAAGTCTGATCGTCGGTTTTGTGTTGCTTGTCGTGTTTATCGGAGTCTATGCAACCGGGACAATCTACAAATACGAAATATATGATGCAGCGATAAAAATGGAGCTGGACAACGCAGGTCTGGCAGCCAAACAATTGAAGGTCGGCGACGACTACATCGCGTATCTTGAAAGCGACAGGGGGGAAGGCCAGGAAACTATCCTCCTGGTACACGGGTTTGGTGCAACAAAGGAAAACTGGGTTCGGTTTGCTGGTCACCTGACAGCGGATTATCATGTTATCGCGCTGGATTTGCCGGGTCATGGCGAAAGCTCAAAAGCGATGACTCAGACTTATCGCATAGAGCAGCAAGCCGATTTTTTGTTCCAGTTTGTCAAATCACTGAAGCTCACTTCGTTTTACCTTGCTGGCAACTCGATGGGAGGAGCCATTTCTGCGGTTTTCGCAGTGGTTCATCCGGACATGGTCAAATCGTTGGCGCTCTACGATTCGGCAGGAGTTTTTGAGGTAACATCGCCATTTCTGTCTCTTCTGGAGGAGGGCAAGAACCCGCTTATTGTGAAAACCGTAGATGATTTTGATTATCTGGTCAGTTTCGCCATGGAAAAACCACCCTTTATACCCTGGCCGATCTCACAAGTGGCGGCGGAAAAGGCGATATCCAAAATTGCGATCAATCAGCATATTTTCGATCAAATCCTCAATCAGTCGAGAGCTGATTTCAAACAAATTCTGGCGCAGATCAATGTGCCGGTTTTAATTGTGTGGGGAGCCGAGGATCGGGTCATAGATGTCGGCAATGCCGATATTTTTGTGCAATCTATTCCCAATGCCACCAAGCTGATTTATTCCGGTATCGGGCATGTGCCGATGCTGGAAATTCCCGAGCAGGCGGCGATGGATTTTCGCCAGTTTATTGCAGGCTCTGAGTAGTCCAGGTTTTTGGTATCGTTCTGGCATCGAGGCCCGCTTTTTGCTGTCGTCTGTGTACAGAAAAAGAGCAAAAACTTTACCAATAAAAAGTTTTTTAATTTGCTTGACTTTACAGTGGCATAGCGTTATCACTTGCTGCTGTGTTTAACACACAAATACTGAAATCCACCTAAAAGAAGAAGAAGTCATTATGGGCATATTTGGTATGTTGAGTTTCGTGGGCTTCACCGCGTTAGTCGCTGTGATATCCTACTTTCTAACTAGAGGGACAGATGAAGGCCATTCCGAAGGTTATTTTCTGGGAGGGAGGTCTTTAACCGCTCCGGTTATCGCCGGTTCTTTATTGTTGACCAATCTATCGACAGAACAAATCGTCGGACTGACTGGCCAAGCCTATGCCGAAGGCATTCTTGTCATGGCCTGGGAAACATTAGCGGCTATTGCCATGGTTGTAACGGCGCTGGTGCTTTTGCCTAAGTATCTGCGTAGCGGGATTAGCACAATCCCGGGTTTTCTCGAAGAGCGCTACGATGCTCAAACCAAAACCATTACTTCAATTTTGTTTTTGTCGGGTTATGTGGTTGTATTGTTGCCTATCGTTCTCTATTCGGGAGCTTTGGCATTATCAACTATGTTTGATGTACCGAAAATTTTGGGTGTTTCCCATACGGCCGCTATGTGGATAACGGTCTGGTCTATTGGCATTATCGGGTCGATATATGCGATTTTCGGGGGACTCAAGGCAGTTGCGGTCTCCGATACCATTAACGCTATTGGTTTATTTGCCGGTGGTTTGTTGGTGCCGGTATTCGGGCTTGCCGCGATCGGTGATGGCAGCATTCTGGACGGCATTTCAACCATTTACGCAGAAAACCCAGAAAAGTTTAATTCAATTGGCTCGTCGGACTCGTCAATTCCTTTTGCCACAATCTTTACCGGAATGATGTTGGTACAGCTTTTCTATTGGGGTACCAATCAGGCTATTATCCAGCGGGCCTTGGGTGCGAAAAACCTGAAGGAAGGTCAAAAGGGCTTGCTTTTGGCGGCAGTGCTCAAGATATTTGGTCCAGTCATTGTAGTATTGCCAGGTATTGTCGCTTATCATTTGTTTGAAGGCGGATTGGATGTTGCTGATCAGGCTTACCCGGAATTGGTGAATGCCGTTCTGCCCCTATGGGCGCGTGGCTTTTTTGCGGCAGTTTTGTTTGGTGCAATTTTAAGTTCGTTCAACTCGGCACTTAACAGCTCGGTAACGCTTTTTGGTGTCGATATTTATCGCCAGTATTTCGCCACTAAAGCGACAGATGAGCAGGTGGTCGCTGCGGGTAAAAGTTTGGTATTTTGCTGGCCATCGCTTCGATGACTATCGCTCCTTTCATCGCGAATGCACCACAAGGCTTGTTTGGATATCTCCAGGAGGTGAATGGTTGTTACAGTATTCCGATTCTGACGATCATTCTGGTCGGTATTTTCTCTCGCACAGCATCGCCGGTTGCAGCGAAAATCGCGCTGGCTTCGGGAGTAGGTTTCTATATCTTGAGCCAGTTTGTTCTCAAGCCAATAGTGGGTGCGGACAATTACCCACACTTCCTGCACGTGATGTTCATTCTCTTTGTACTTAATATTTGTATAATGCTGTTCATTGGAAAACTGTGGCCAATGGAAAGAGCGCTAGTCAAGGAATCCGTTCCCAGTCCTGTGGATATGACACCTTATGGCGCGGCTAAAATACAGGGTGCTATAATTGTTATAATTGTTGTCGGAACTTTCTGGTTCTTTACCTAGTCGACAGTAGCTTTGACAGTATGTCAAATACCAGCAGGCGACTTGAATGGTTGCCGTGAGCCACTGACAAATCAAATGAAAATTGCTGGATTTGTCAGTGGCGAATCAGTCATCTTCTCACATTGTTTAACAAATAGAGTTCATTTTGTTTCCGTCGATCGTTTTTTAATTGGTAGCCGGTTTGTTTTTGATTGAAAAAGAAGCGAATGCCTTTTATTTTATGTAATCTTCGAGCGTGATATATGCTTCGCTATGGGTTATCTCCGAATTAAGCGGGGTCTTGTGTTTATACTGGAAAAGGAGTTTGTTATGGTTTTCGATGTAACAAAGAAAAGGCAGGATACCGCCAACAATAGAAGGTTCTTCACAGGTATTGATATTCTTGCCATTATAGTTCTCTTGTCTATGTTTGGCAGTTTGCAGGCAAAACAGGTCACCATCGTCGATCGTGGCCTGAATATGCCCGTGTATAGGTATACGCTGCCTGAAGGCTGGGAAGTGGTACAGGATATGGCTGTGGACCCCAATACTGCCCAATATATGCGATACAAGTTGGAAGTCTATGGTCCTAACGGTGAGATACTTGTGTCCTGTATGGCAGTTCCTTATGGGCCTTATTCTCCGATGAGCGTGTCTTTTGATCAAGCCTGGAAACAGAGTGCTTATCAAGGGTTACAGCAAAAGGTTGCGAATACCAGTCTGGGAAAGCTATCACCTCAGGGCGTTCTTATCTCAAAAATGCAAAATAGTCCGATGTTTATGCAAAAATTCAGGCAAAGAAAGCAAGCATGGGGAATAGAAAAGATACAACCCCTGGAAGTCGACGTCAGGGCAAATCGTAATGGCGTCAATTATGAGGGTAAATTGATAGTATGGCACTTACCAAACCCGATGATGCAGCAGGCGGGCGTCGTTTCAGCCGAGGCTATACTGGCGCCTGCCGGTCGTCTTGCTGAAACCTTGGATAGCTACCTGCGAATTGTCGAGCGAATTCAGGACAATCCTGGCTATGTACAGAGAGTAAAACAGCTAAACCAACAGGTGTTGGCTAGGAATATGGCCGCTCATCGACAGAGGATGGATGCTCAAAAGCAGATGTTTGACGCGCATCAGAATCGGATGAGACAACAATCTGCGGCGCGTGATCAGAACTTTCAACAATGGATGAATGATTTTAGAAATGATGGAAGCTCTCCGTCCTCTGTAGGCAGTTATACAAGTCAGGATTCTTTTGTCGATAGTATTCACGAGCGGCAAACATTTTATGATCCGGATTCTGGTTTCAATACGAGTCGAGATGGTCAGTATGACTACAACTACACCGATGGAATGGGAAATTTCTACGGTACAGACAATCCGAGTTTCGACCCGAATTCATTGCAAGGTGACTGGCAACAGACTCAGCCGTTGGCTCCGAATAATTGAGCTTTGAACAGGGAACGGTTTTTACCAGCACAAAGTCGTGATGAGTCAATCCCATCGTGGCTTTGTGTTTTGTTGTCAACGAAATTATATTATTCCGGCATCCAGACTCGCTGCCATCGAAAGACCCAGCTCTTCGCAGTTCACGATAAATTCAGGTTGAAACTCGCCGCGGCATACGAGCGGTTCTTGCACCAATCGCCAGCGCAATCCTTTAGTGATACTTTCCACCGCTCTCCGGGTTCCGGTTCCGTCATGGCCTGCCCGAATGTAAAAGGCAAAGGGCATCGCCTCTGTTTTGTCCAGACATTCATAGAAACACCGGTCAAATACATCCTTGACCAGACCGGCCATGTAACCTAGATTTTCAGTTGTACCTATGATGATGGCATTCGCCGAGTTGATATCGGCAGCTTTAGTATCGAGAGGCGCAAGGTGGCGCACATCAACGTTTTCGATATCCGGGTTACGCGCCCCTTTCAATACGGCATCGGCCATCTGTCTAGTGTTATCCGATGGCGTATGGGCGATGATCAATAGAGTCTTTTTGTTTGTCAAAGCACTATTCCAAATGGTTACATTAGTCGCACTAGCGCTGAATGATAACGTTCGAAGCGCAGTAGTGCCAGTTTAATTTAGACTGACTTTGGCAGTGGCAATAAGGTGGTTACGTCATGGTAGACCGGTTTGTCTGGTGCGTTCGGTTGGATGAAAAGTGGGGAAGTTGGTCACAGTATAATGGAGCAAAACAATCATAAGCATGCAGTTTGTCCTGTCGGTGAATCTCATTGTGCTTTTTTGAATGAGTTGGCGAGTCTTCGCGATCAACTGAAAGAAATGGCCAGTCTGGTTCATACAGATATGCTTACCGGGTTATATAATCTCAGGTTTATGCTGCCCGCTATCGAGCGTGAGATGGAAAGAACCCGTCGAACAGGTTTGGCCACCGGGTTGATTATGATGGATCTGGATCACTTTAAAAAAGTGAACGATCAATGGGGGCATGAGGTCGGAAACCAGGCTTTGTGTCATGCGGCATCGATCCTTCGATCTTCTGTTCGGAAAATAGACATTCCCTGCCGGTACGGTGGTGAAGAGTTCGCAATCATACTGCCATCTTCAGATTTGTTTGCCGTGTCACAGGTCGCTGAACGGATTCGTTCTATGTTGGCGCGCAGTCCGCTTCAAACAGATGGTCAGTCGATCACGTTAACGGCTAGTCTTGGAGTTGAAATGTATACGTCAGTGAGTGTTGGCGGGGCTGAAGAGTTAGTCAAAAAGGCGGACAAATATCTGTATCAAGCCAAGCAAAGTGGCAGAAACAGGGTTTGTCATGCCGTGATGACGACCCAGGTGGCATCTGAGGTCAATGAAGAAGAAAAAAATGCGTTATTCGATATCTTTGTTGGTGATAATTCCTGTTATGGTGTTGTCCCGGATTAGTCTGCAGTTTTCAATGTGATACCGTTCCACTAGGATCCAGTGCTTATCCCGGACATCGAGATGCGCGAAAGCCGTCTTATTCGGTATTGCAGGGATTCAAGTTGCCACTGCTTTTCGCCATCGAGCTTGTCAAATGTTCTCGTTGTGACAAACTGGGCAGACCGGACGATAAAGTCAGGGATTTTTGTTTCCACATTCTCTCGTTTTGCTATTCTGGTCAAGGTATTGTTGACTTGAGTCTTGTAGATTGGGCGGCTTGTCATTGTCACTGGGCAAACAACATTCAACCAGAAATCGAATAATAGCAAGTATGAACTCACGATTATGAATAGACAGTTTTTCTATGGATTGTTAGTTCTGGGGGCTACTGTACTGTCAGCCTGTGACAGCAGCACCTCGGATACAATGGAAGTTGACAAGGCGTTGAATAACGAGCCATACAATATCGAATATGATACCTATTCCGGTCGGGCAGCGGGTGCGGGATATCTCCAGAATGCACTGGTCTGGCTCGACCTGAACGATAACAAACTGGTTGATATGGGAGAGCCATTGGTCAGAACCATAGAAGGTGGCCGGTTTTTTCTCGATATATCCGCGATCAATGACAAGCGAAGAGAAAGCCTGGAGCCGGTTCTCGACTATCGAGATTATCCGCTTATGCTGATTGCGGTGCCTGGTGAAGCCCGACAGGAAGTCATAGTTGATGGGGAAGTCCGATCAGTTCCGGTTGAAGATGGTTTTTTTCTAATGGCTCCTGGAGGGGCAAATTTTATTTCACCACTCTCAACCTTGGTGAAAGTTCAGCGCGATTATAGTTTTTCTTCGACAAATCGAGAGGATTCAGGTGATGTAAAGAAGAAAACAGCTATTGCTCACAATGCCGTTCGATCCAATACAGATGTCGATGATAATCTTTTGTCGAACTATATCGTAGCAAAGAATGAAAAGCTGACGTCGTATTCAGCAGTGATTGCAGAATACATCAAAAGAAATATACCTGTCGAGATTGATGAAAAGCTAATCACCGGAAACAGCGACGCGATCAACGACAAGGTGACAAAACAAGTAGGAAGGTTTGCTTTATCGAAGGCAAAAGGCCTATGGTCTCAAATCGATGTGCTCGCTCAGGCGACGGACGGGACAGACTACGCCGGGGTAAATATAGATACGGAAATATCCTACCCGTTGGCGCGACTTGATTTTGAAGATCCAATTCTGTTGATTGCTGAGACAACCTGGAAAAACGTCGCTCTGGTAGACGGTGAAGTGTTCGAGGAGCTTCAGGGACGGATAACGGATGAAAACATTTCATCCGAAGTGCAGTATATATACAACGAAAACGCTGATCTGTTGAACATTGTTGTCGATGGATATAAGGATATTGATGGCCTTATCGTGACTGGCCATTCTCCCTATTCTTTCTTGCTCGCTACAGAATTATTCCAGTTTTGGGGAACCGATCAGATTGCCGATCAGATTTTCAACTATGATCTGGTGAATGATTATTACGGGTCGATTGAACTCGATACCAGGCATGTGCTGGATTTCGATCCTTTATTGTCCAAGCCTGCCGTTAAGGATCAGATGCTAAATCAGCCGGATACTTTTGTGTTGGATGGTGTGGTTGATAGCCGGGTGGATTTTTCTTTTATTGGTGCTGAGCCGACTTCCGCAGTGGGCAAGGATGCAGCGGGTAGCTACAGTCTCGAATATAGTTATTTGCCTTCGGGAGCCATCGCGGAAGTTGAAAAGCGGGTTGCTGGCAAGATTGTCACCAGATGGCGATATACTCATGATTTCGTTAAGATCACGCGAGCCGGGGAGATTGATGTACGTCTTAGAGTAGAGGAGTTTGACATTGAAGCCGAAGCGGAGGAGCTGACTAAAAGGATAGAGCTATATTCTAATCTGGTGGATGTATCCGGAAAATATGTTAAGCAGGTACGTCAAATATATATTCATGATCCGTCTAGGGAGCCTGATGCTCAAAACCTGATATGGAACCTGCAATATCACGATCCAATTTCAATTGCCCGAAGTAATCGCATTACTGTTCCGACAGGAATATCCCCCACTGATTCGGCCGGTCTGGCGATCGTAAGGGCGGCTTTGGCTGACCTTCCAGAGAGAAAACTGGAAGGCAGAATCAATCAGGCACAACTTTGCGCGGCAACCATCGATGGAGTTGAAATCAATTCACACCAATCGTCTGAATTCGCTGTTATCAAATACACTTACGCCAAATTATCAGACTTTATCTTTTCGTTACAAAAATAAAAACATCCACCCAGTGGGGTAAAATAACTTTTTGGTGAGTGGGCTGGCTAACCTGCTTGCGAGTACTTGAAATCAGTCGCCGTTTCAGTCATCAAATTCCACGCCCTTACAGCGTCATATTTACTCGGGTGATTTGTACTTTGTTTGCCACAGTTAAAACAAAAAACGTCCCAGTGGTTAAATCTCTTGGGACTGGTCTCCAGAGTAGGAATGGCTCCACATTGGCATTTTGCAATATCCATAACGACTGCCTCCTGTTATAAATAAGCGGTGAATTAACTATTTGATGACTGAAACGTTAGCTGATTTCATTAGAATGTGCACCCTAATCGGTGGTATCTTTATCGCAGACAAAAATCGATTGTTTTTGGTGTGCGATTTCTTGTTTATACCGACTGGATTGCTGCCACCAGGCAAATGATCAGCGTCGGAACTAATTGCCAGGTATTGCCGAGCGTTATGTTCTTCAGGCGCAGTGACTAAAACTTCATTTGTTTTGTGTAGTCCGGTTTTCGGAGAATGGGACAGTAAACTCTGGCCATTACCTGTCGAATTTGTTTATCCCAGCACAACTGGTAAAGGTCAAACTCATTCGCCGCCTGTTTGTCCTCAGGGGTTAGCTTGATACCCAGTTTACTTACCCGGAGGTGTGTTTTTTCCAGCACCAAGTGTTTGGTCGCGGTATTCAGGTAGTTTGTCAGTGCCTCTAAATAGACTTCCGGGTTGTTCAGGCTTTGAGCGCGAGCATTGGAGGGGTGGTGGCCGTTCTGATCGGATTCCTGTTTTTTGTTTTTCATTGCCAATTTGGCCTGGTGAATAATCAGGTTGAAAATAAATTGTTTCAACGCGGATAGAGAGAGCTCTTTTGAAGCGCACGGCGAGTTCAGACAGTGTTCAGAAAAATTCACCGTTTCCTGTATGATATCGTTCACCACCTTGTCATTGACTATCCCCATACCCAGCTTTGTTTTCTGATGTTTGACTGCCGTCAGAAACGCGAATACTGTGATGGGGTAACTTTGCTGGTTGTTCTGCAAGTAGTCTTTGAGTGCCGGATCGTTGCTCAATAGTTGCGTTATATCCTGCTGATTGGCAAAGAGGGCGTTTATCAAAGGCTCGTCAGTAAAGGATTCTTCGTTTAAGCGCACAGGGGGAGGTAACTGTTCAGCCAATTGACAAACATATTGATAAAGGGTGCAGGAACAGGTTCTCAGCTTGTCGACATAACCCGATACCGCGCGAATTCGCGTGTCGGAACCCTCCACCACTGATTCGACAAGTTTTTTCTGTTCCTTGAGTTGGCGCCTTTTATCGTTTCGCTCAGCTTCCCATTTGGCAAGCAGGCCGCCCAGATGCGCCAGTTGATCGTCAAAAAACTTTCTTAGGCCAGACCCCTCCGCCGTGCGTCGTTCAATTCTCATAGATGGTTTCTTGTCGTTATTGATCAAACATAAAATTAAAAGCGCATTTTTCAGCAATTGCCCGTGTAAATTCGACAATTGTTGGTGTTGGTTTAGCTTCCGCCAGTGAAGCTGGCCTACTGGCTGGTAAAGTAGCTGACTATTCCAAAAAGCGACGCTATGACAATGACGCCCGGTATTACTTTCCGGAAAAAAACCGTGCTAAACGAGGCGCTCGCTGGCTTGACATTACGGTCAGTCCATTGGGCCACTTTGGGGCCAGAATCCGGATTACTGACGCTGAGTCGTTGTGAAGTGTAAACAATGGTTGCATCTTCTTCGGTAACCTGGATAGCGTTCACTTTTTTCTGGGTTCTGGTTGTCAAAGTCTCAGTTGCAGTTTGCTTATCTTTTGAAAACTTCTTTTTTGCTATTGCCTTTTTGTGATCGAGTCCGGCCGTTTGTCTTGACCTGTCGTTTTTGGGCTTGATTGAATTAACATTGTTGGTAACGTAAGGCAGTGTCGGCGAATTTGGTAATTCAGTGTCGGTAGCATGCTCGATCAGTTTGATAGTCAGGTCGGTTTGTTCGAGTCCGAACACGCTATCGCTGATATAAAACCGATTGTATGGCAGTTGTATAAGGGTGCCGGGTATCAGTTTGACTGTCTTCTTGAGTTTGTTTTCGACCTTCAGGCGGCATTGGCCGCCCAACACACTGACTGATAGTTCACCACTCTGGTTGAGTCGAAATTCAATCCATTGATGGTTATCGTCGGCCTTGTTGTCCAGGGTAAGGGTGCCGTCCGCCAACTCACCGACTTTAAGACCGTTTTGAATTCGAATGGCAGAGTCGCCATCCGGGCTGGAGCAATACCAACAGCGAGGCTTTAAACTGTGTGGTTCAGGGTGCACAGTTACATCGTTCGTAACATTATTTCCCATATAGCTATTACCTTTATCATATCTTACATATCAATACCGGCACGATACGCCTGTAAACGAATCCTGTCATAGATAAATCCAGGAAATAAGTGGCAATCCCGGTATAATTTTGGAAAACCAAGCGCCAGTTCGCATTTTTTCTACGGATACAATTAAGTTACCTGTCGGTCATGATGCTTGGTGCCATCTGGCTAAGGTGGTTTTGCGTCCAAATAATGGTACTTTCTATGGCAGTATAGACTGCTGCGTGACCGCAAATTATTTTTTAAGCCATTTTCTGATAAGCAAGGGAATCTTGATAGGAAGTATTTCTTGTAACAGTTTGAATAAATACACAATCAAATTGCTTCTTTTATACCACAGAAGTGTATTTATTTTGTGTTTCATCGGGCGGTAGCCTTCCATCACCAGTTCTTCAGCCCGGTCGTTGTTGCCAATACGATTGTAGGCGCTGAGATCAAGCGAAACAGTGATATCCGCTTTTTTAAGCTGATCCTGAGTTCTTAAATCCATGCCAATGTCAATTGCGTTACTGATCACATCCAGCATGTCATCCGGTTCAGGGTAGTGTTGTACACCGTTTAGATCGATTGCAACGATAATCCCGGCTCCCATGGGTTCCAACGGGGATACGGGTACATTTTCGACTATGCCGCCGTCAACCAGCAAATGGCCACCAATTTCGACGGGTACGAACAAGCCTGGAACCGCAACTGACGCACACACCGCATCGGCCAGGTTGCCTTTGCGAAAAACTACCTGTTTGCCGCTGACGATATCCGTAGTGCAAATAGCCAACGGTAAACGCGCCTGTTCAATGCATACATCGCCGATATCTCGCTCGATTAACTCTCTAATGCCGGCAGTGGAAAATACGCCGCGTTTTTTAAGCGTAAAGTTAATGACTTTTTTTAAATGGAGATTAGCGCCGATGCGCATAAGCTCGTCAATGGATTTTCCGAAGGCATAGTAACTGGCGACCAGCGCGCCAATACTGGTGCCCGATAGATAGGAAATTTTTATACCTTCTTCTTCAAATGCTTTGAGAACACCGATATGGGCGAGTCCTCTGGCTGCGCCGCCGCCAAGCGCGAGACCTATCGATGTATTTAATGGGTTCCATTTCATTGCGTCAGTCCGTGAATGGTTGGTTCCATGTTATGACCTTCGGAGGCGGGGGGGAAGGCTTCCTGGCTGTTGTCAAACGTAAACTTTGCTCTTAGCTTACGAGTAGATGTAGTCAATGCGTATTGGGTAGGTCAAAAGTCTACGAAAAGCGATAAAAGTATGATAAGTCTAATGATACAACAGAAAGATTTTCTCTTTCAAATCACTTTTTTAAAGAGTTAAGGCAATCTTGCAAGAAATTAAATGGTGCCCAGAGGCGGACTTGAACCGCCACGGCCCAAAGGCCACTAGCACCTGAAGCTAGCGTGTCTACCAATTTCACCACCTGGGCAGGCTGCGAGGGATCACGACGCGAACTTTACTGATTCAGGCGAATATTGTCAATCATCAATACAAAATTTCCGTTCTATACCAGCAATGTTTGTGGCTATAATGGCCGACACTTATAGTAAATGCCCCAATTTCGGAAGCCTAATGCCAACAAAAAGTAAACTATCCTCTCGTTCCTCAGACCCTTTTCGTAAGCGCGAAGCGCAAAACTACGATAACCCCATCCATAGCCGGGAGTATATCCTTGAGTTTCTCGAAACGAGAAATTCAGCGGCCGATCATCAAGAGCTTTGTCGTACTTTTGATTACCAGGATGAAGAAAACATTGAAGCATTGAGAAGGCGGCTTATTGCCATGACCCGCGATGGACAATTGATTTGCAATCGCCGTGGGTTGTATGTTCCGGCGAGCAGCATTCACCTGATCAAAGGCCGTATTATTGGCCATCGTGATGGATTTGGTTTTGTTACGCCAGAAGATGGAACGGATGATATGTTTTTATCCGCGCGCCAAATGCGCAGTGTTTTTCATGGTGATGTGGTTTTGGCGCGTGTCGATGAGGTCGACCACAGAGGGCGGCGAATTGCGGCTATAGTCGAAGTGCTGGAGCACAACACAAAACAAATCGTCGGCCGGTTTTACAACGAAGGTGGTGTCGCTTTTGTGACACCGGAAAACAAGCGCCTGGGTCAGGATGTCCTGGTATCTCAAGGCGGTTATGGCAATGCAGAGCACGGTCAGTATGTGGTGGTGAATATTACCAAACAACCTACTTTCCGAACCAAGCCGGTTGGCGAAGTGGTTGAAATCGTCGGTGAGCATCTCGCACCTGGTATGGAAATAGAAGTAGCTATTCGTGCTCACAATATTCCATTTCTGTGGAGCGATGAGCTTAAGGCTGAACTGGGGGGCTTGACCGTTGATGTCAGTGAAAAAGATAAGCAGGGCAGGGTCGATATTCGGGATTTACCGTTAGTCACCATAGATGGTGAAGACGCTAAAGATTTCGATGATGCCGTTTACTGCGAACGAAAAAGGCGTGGTGGTTGGCGCCTTTACGTAGCGATTGCCGATGTATCGCACTATGTGAAGAGGGGCACAGAGTTGGACGAGGAGGCGAGAAAGAGGGGCACCTCCGTTTACTTTCCCGGTCATGTTGTGCCAATGTTGCCCGAGTTATTGTCCAATGGTTTGTGCTCTTTGAATCCTGATGTCGATCGTCTGTGCCTGGTATGCGAGATGACCATCAGTGAGAAAGGAAATCTGAGTGGTTATAGGTTTTACGAAGCCGTGATGCATTCAAAGGCACGCCTTACCTACAGTCAAGTGTCTAAGATGCTGGAGACCCCAGATAGCGCAGAAGGGGCCACTTTGCGAGACCAGTATCAGCCTATTCTACAAAATCTGGATTGCCTCTATTCGCTCTATCAACGCCTGGCTATGGCCAGGCGCAAGCGCGGGGCGATAGACTTTGAAACGGTTGAGACCACTATCGAGTTTGGCGAAGGTCGAAAAATCGAGAAAATTACGCCGATTGAGCGTAACGATGCACATAAATTGATTGAAGAATGTATGCTCTGCGCGAATGTGGCCACCGCCAAGTTTATCAACAAGCATAAACTGAATGGCCTGTTGCGTATCCACGAAGGTCCGAGTGAGGAAAAACTGGCCAACTTACGTTTGTTTCTGGGCGAGCTGGGGTTGGCAATGCAGGGAGGTGACGAACCCGCCCCGGCCGACTATCAGGCATTGATCGCGCGCATCAAAGACAGGCCGGATTTCAGTGTCATTCAAACTGTCATGTTACGTTCGCTAAGCCAGGCCTACTACGGGATCGAAAAGAAAGGCCACTTCGGGTTGGGTTATGATGCTTATACCCACTTTACTTCCCCGATTCGCCGGTATCCAGACTTAAGCACCCATCGGATTGTCAAATCGGTTATCTATAGCGAAAAAGAAACCAAAGATGTGATGCGTCCTTTTGTTCTGGCAGAACAAAGCCTGGCTGCCAAAGGCTATCGTGGCGCAGATGATGTCGCTTATATGCTGCAGCTGGGCGAGCATAGCTCAATGACTGAGCGGCGGGCGGATGATGCTACCCGGGATGCGATCACTTGGTTGAAATGCGAGTATTTGCAGGAGCATGTGGGCGAAAAATACGACGGCGTGATCGCCGCAGTCGCCTCTTTTGGTATTTTCGTTGAGCTGAAAGCACTTTATGTCGAGGGCCTGGTGCATGTGACATCCTTACGTGACGATTATTACCAATTTGATGCAATCCATCATCGTCTGGTGGGAGAGCGCACAGCCAGTGTCTATCGCTTGGGGGATTTGGTTGAGGTGATAGTGGCGCGAGTCGATTTGGAGGAGCGTAAAATTGACTTTGAATTAACCGGGCAACCCCGGCGCGTCAAAGCTCATGGTGATAGAGCGCGAGGTGGTAAAGAAAATCGGGGGCGGTCAGTCAGCAAGGCGGCCAGGCTCAAGCGGAAGCTGGATGCGTTTTCTTCGGAAACAAAGAAAAATGCAGGTGCAGAGGGACGAAAACTGGCCAGAAATGAAAACCGGAAAGCTCGATCCAAGCATAAAGACTCCACCAAAAACAAAGGTGCCAAGCCTGGTAAAAAGCCGCAAGGGAAAAAAGTCAAACCGAAGTCAAAAAGGTCAAAAGGAAAATAACCGGTGGCGGACAATTGGGTTTTTGGAATTCATGCCGTGTATTCTGCTATTGAGTCGAGAACTCGTTCTGTCGAGGTGCTATATATCCAGAAAGGACGAGATGACCGAAAGCTGAAAACGATTCTGATTGTGGCGAACAGTCATAAAGTGCCGGTGCGAGTTCGATCGAAGCACGAGATGGATAAACTGGTAACAGGCAATCATCAGGGAGTGGCGGCGAAACTACTGGCAGCGAGGCAACGTAGTGAAGGTGATCTGGAGGAAATTGTTCAGGCTTTAAATGCGAAGAATGAGCCAGCCTTGTTCCTGATACTGGACGCTGTGACAGACCCGCACAACTTAGGTGCCTGTATTCGAACGGCAAACGGAGCGGGTGTTCATGCTGTCATATTCCCGAAGGACAAGTCTGCCCATCTCAATGCAACGGTACGGAAGGTGGCGTGCGGCGCAGCGGAGTTTACCCCTGTCATTGCGGTTACCAATCTCGCAAGAACCATGAAATGGTTACAGCAATGTGGAATCTGGCTGGTCGGAGCCGCAGCTGAAGCGGACAATGTGCAGTTTGATGTCAGCCTGACCGGCCCGCTGGCGATCGTGATGGGAAGTGAAGGCAAAGGCTTGCGCCGGCTGACCCGAGAAAACTGCGATGTGCTGGCGAGAATTCCGATGTCGGGGCAGGTGGATAGCTTGAATGTGTCAGTGGCTACCGGTGTTTTTCTCTATGAGGCCGTTCGTCAGCGCACAACTGGTTGACGATTCATTGTAGCAAAGGATGTTTTGGAACTCGGGCCGAGCTATTGCTGATTTGCAGCCGATAAGATTCCGGAAAACGCGTGTATTTGCCAAGGTATTTAGGAATAATCACTTGCAACTGTCTTGAGATATCTCTACTATTCGGCCTTCGAAAACTACTTGCCTGATTTTCAGGCTTTTCTCCTTGCTCCCTGTTAGTGGCTGATGCTGTCAGTGACATAACTATCGGGGGGCTGGTAAACCATAAGGAGCACTTATGCGTCATTATGAAATATTACTTCTTGTTCACCCTGATCAGAGTGAGCAGGTTAACTCGATGGTCGAGCGTTATACGTCCTTAATTCAGTCTGGCGGTGGAGCTGTGCACAGATTGGAAGACTGGGGACGAAGACACATGGCTTATCCAATCAACAAAATTCATAAAGCGCACTATATTCTTATGAATATAGAGTGTGACAATGAAATTCTGGATGAGCTGTCTCACAACTTTCGCTTCAATGATGCCATTATGCGTGAATTGGTTATTCGACGAAAAGAAGCCATCACTGAACCTTCACCGATGAAAAGCTCCGAGAACAAAGAGCGTTATGCTAAGCAATCTGACAGTTCCGAGGAGGCAGAAGTCGACACCGTTGAGGCATCTGCAACAGTCGAAGACGAAGCTGAAGTCGAAGTCAAAGGTAGCGATGCTGAATCTGGCGAAGAACAATAGGAATGCCTCTCTTTGGGCGGTATTGACCTCTAACAGATTTAACTAAATTTTGGAGAAAAAAATGGCTAGATTTTTTCGTCGTCGTAAGTTTTGCAGATTCACCGCAGAGGGTGTTACAGAGATCGACTACAAGGATCTTGATACACTGAAAAGCTATATCACGGAGACTGGCAAAATTGTGCCAAGTCGTATCACCGGAACAAAGGCGCGTTACCAGCGTCAATTGGCAACGGCGATCAAACGGGCTCGTTTTGCTGCGTTGTTGCCATACACTGACAACCACGAAGGTTGATGCAGCTTGGTGTCGGAGTGGCTATTGATGGCGCAAGCGACCGAAAATAGCTAAATTCTGCGTTTTTGTCCTGATCAATAGAGACTGTTATTGACCGGCCAACCTGTTTTGTAGACAGATAAAAACGCAGACCCGTCGAGATAGACACCAACAGAGAGGATAACCATGCGAGCCTTGGCTGAATTCATAATGAAGGGCCGTATGCAAGCTATTCTGGTCGCTGTGTTGGCATCAGTGATACCGTTGATGTTTTGGCTTAGCAGTGCGGTAGTTGGACTTGTCTCTTTACGGAAGGCGTTTCAGGAAAGCTTGCTGATCCTGGTGTTTGCGTTGATTGCTCCCTGCTTTTGGTGGGCAACAGAACACGAGCCGACACCATTGATAGTGATAAGTGTCACCTGGCTAATGGCGTTAGTTTTGAGGGCGACGGTTTCCTGGGAAAAGGCCATGCTGGCAGGAGTGGTCGCCGCATTTTTGGTTGGCTATAGCCTGCCGGTGATCAGCCCGGATCTGGTAAAGCAATTGCTTGAAATTGGCAAGCATGTGCTCGATCAGTTGAATCCACGAACCTTAGCCGAGCTGGCAGGTGAGCTGGACACCGTAATGCGAGGGGCGATGCTTGGCAGCTTGAGCGCTAGCTACCTGGCAATTTCTTTTGGTTCGCTAATGCTGGCAAGGAGTTGGCAGTCAGCTCTGTTCAATCCGGGTGGCTATAAGCAGGAGTTTCATCACTTCCGTTTGTCCAGATACAGCTGTCTGGGTCTTGTTGGTGTAATGGTGTTGTTGTCGTCCGTCGAGTCTATGTCGGCGATAGCGGTAATGGTTTTGATGGTGCCATTTGTTTTTGCAGGAATTGCGTTGGTGCACGGCAGTGTGGCCAGAAAAAAATTGGGTGGAGTCTGGCTTCTATGGTTTTACATATTAGTGTTTATCATGGGACCCAGTCTTTTATTTTTATTGGTTTTTCTTGCGATACTTGATTCATGGGTCGATATACGAAGCAGAATCGAGTCGCCTGAGAAATGAAATCGCGAAAGAAATGAGGGTAACGAGATGGAAGTCATCCTGCTCGAAAAAGTAGGTAAATTGGGTGCTTTGGGAGACAAGGTCGCAGTCAAAGCAGGCTTTGGTCGAAACTTTTTGATTCCTTACGGTAAAGCTGTTCCAGCGACTAAAGCGAACGTAGAAGAATTCGAGGCACGACGTGCGGAGCTGGAAACAGCCGCAGCCGAAAAACTGGCGTTGGCGCAAAAACGCGCGGAAGAACTGGAAGGCAAAGTGGTGACTATCGTTGCCAAAGCGGGTGATGAAGGCAAGCTGTTCGGTTCTATTGGCGTCCGTGATGTCGCCGAAGCCCTGTCAGAGGAGGGAATCGTCGTTGAGAAAAGCGAAATTCGTTTACCTGAAGGCCCTATCCGCGCGATTGGTGAATTTGATGTTTCGGTCCATCTTCACTCCGACGTGGACGCAGTCATCAAGGTCACTGTTGTCGGTCAGTAAACGACAAGTTGAGCCTGTGCAATGTCTCTTGTGGGTTCAGTGACCTGGCCTGTAAGCGATGCCGACATTGCATTAGAAAAGCCCGAATCAACTCGGGCTTTTCTATTTGCTTCCATTCTATTTCTATATGGATGAGAGTGTTATGTTATCCGGTGATACGGATTTAGAAAACAGTCGAGTCAAGATCCCTCCCCATTCCATTGAAGCCGAACAGTCTATTTTGGGTGGTTTAATGTTGGACAATACCAAGTGGGACCTGGTATCCGATATGGTAACCGAAGGCGACTTTTATCGGGCTGATCACAAGCTGATATTCCACTGTATTTTTCGTTTGGCGGGAGAAGCCAAGCCGTTGGATGTCGTAACATTGTCAGAAGAGTTGGAGCGATTGGGTCAGCTCGAGGCCGCTGGAGGTTTTGCCTATCTGGGCGAGTTGGCAAATAAAACGCCGAGCGCATCAAACATTCGTTCTTATGCAGAAATTGTTCGTGAACGGGCAGTGTTGCGGAGTTTGATTCAGGTGTCAGGCGAAATCGCCGATGATTCCTTTCATCCACAGGGTCGTTCCAGCTCTGAAATACTGGATGAGGCGGAACGAAAGGTATTCTTGATCTCAGAGTTGCGAACCAAAGAGGGTGGGCCGGTAGTTGTCAATCAGGTTTTACAAAAAACCCTGGATCGAATCGATGAACTATTTGAAAACAACGAGACACTTACTGGTATCACGACAGGTTTTCGAGATTTGGATGTTAAAACCGGTGGTATGCAAAAATCTGATTTGTTAATTGTCGCTGGTCGACCTTCAATGGGTAAAACGGCGTTTGCGATGAATCTGGCAGAAAATGCCTTGTTGTCTGGAGGCAAACCAGTACTGGTGTTCAGTATGGAGATGCCATCTGACGCGATCGTGATGCGCATGTTGTCTTCCATTGGAAGAATAAATCAAACCAAGGTTCGTAGTGGTCAGTTGGAAGAAGATGACTGGCCTAGGCTGACATCGGCGGTCAGCATGTTGCGTGATAAACCACTATATATTGATGATTCTCCTGCATTGAGTCCGACAGAAGTTCGCTCCAGAGCCAGACGCGTGGCCAGAGAAAACAATGGTGAGCTGGGTTTGGTGCTGGTCGATTACTTGCAATTGATGCGCGTGCCGGGAAACACGGAAGGTCGAACGGCAGAAATATCAGAAATTTCACGCTCCATGAAAGCACTGGCAAAGGAACTGGAGTGTCCTGTGGTTGCATTGTCCCAGTTGAACCGTAGTCTGGAGCAGCGACCAAACAAGCGTCCCGTCAACTCGGATTTGCGCGAGTCAGGGGCGATAGAACAGGATGCAGATGTGATTATGTTTATTTATCGGGATGACTATTACAACGAGGAGAGTGAAGACAAAGGAATGGCGGAGATAATTATAGGCAAACAACGTAATGGGCCGACTGGCACGATAAAGCTGGCATTCCAGGGTCAATATACCAGGTTTGATGATCTCGCTCATATTGACTATGAGGAATTTTGATGGCGCGACCAACCAGTGTCGAGATAAACAAACAGGCTTTTATGCATAATCTATCATTGGCCCGACAGAAAGCGGGTAGCGCCGGTTTGATGCCTGTGTTGAAAGCAGACGCTTACGGTCATGGTTTGGCAGAGCTGTGTCGCTGGGTATCGGATGATGACAGTATTGCTTTGACATCAATTGACGAAGCCTTTGTTGTCCGGGAACAGGGGGTAAACAACACTCTTGTTTTGTTAGAGGGGTGTTTTTTCGTCGATGAGCTGGCGTGGTGCGCCGCCAATAATGTTGAGATTGTTCTGCATTCATCGTATCAGTTAAATGACTTATCTCGCTTTTGTCAGAGGAATGCCAATGCCCGCCATTTGTCTGTGTGGATTAAATTCGATTCCGGGATGCATCGCCTGGGTTTTTCCTGTGATCAGGTTGGCGGTATTTTGAGTGTGCTCCAGCGACTCGATGTTAACCTGTGTGGTGCTTTGACCCATATGGCTTGTGCCGATGATATAACGCATAACCAGACCAGGGAGCAGCTTTCACGGTTTAAAGAAAAAGTGCTTTTGCCCTATTCATGGCCAAAAGTCAGTGTCGCTAATTCGGCTACCTTGGTGCACTATCCTGAGGCTCTGTATGATTTGGTCCGTCCCGGAATTATGCTTTATGGTGGTTCCTCCGATGTAAGAAAAACAGGCCAAGCGCTTGGGCTTCAAGCCGTGATGAGGTTTAGGTCTCAAATTATTTCGATCCGATCCATCGGTGTTGGTGAGTCTGTTGGCTATGGTAGCCGCTGGACTTCGGCCAGGGAGTCAGTCATAGCCGTGGTGGCGGCAGGCTATGCAGATGGTTATCCAAGGCACGCGCCTGATGGGACGCCTGTCTGGTGCAATGGCGCTATCGTGCCATTGGTAGGCAGGGTATCCATGGATATGATCACCGTCGATGTTACCGATGTGCCAGGGGTAAAGGTATTTGACTCGGTAGAACTGTGGGGTGAAAATCTGTCAGTCGATCTAGTGGCGCGCCACTGCGATACCATCGCCTATGAGCTTATGACATCGATTGCCAAAAGGGTGTCGAGAACCTACGCTGACCGGTAAAGTCAAGTTGCCTGCTACCGTGTCGTCTTTGTGACTATTCTTCGGGCAGCTTGCAGTTCGTGTGGTTTTTTACAATATTTTTAAGTCCTTGAATGTCGTTAATGGTCAATTCTCTTCCTTGAACCGAAATGAGCCCGGTTTTCTGGAATCGCGTGAAAGCGCGGCTGACGGTTTCGACGGCCAGTCCCAGGTAGTTACCAATATCATTTCTGGGCATGGGTAATCGAAATTGAGTGGGGGACAGTTTTCGTCGTTTGAAGCGTTCAGACAAGCTTAGGATAAGTGAGGCAATTCGTTCTTCAGCCGTATTTTTACTGAGTAGCATGGTCAGTTTGCGGCTTTCCTGAATTTCTTTGCTCATAAGTTGGAAAAAGTGATGTTGCAGGGTGGGGATTTTGGTGGCCAATTCTTCAAACTGCTCAAATGGAATTTCACAAACTGATGATTTTTCCAATGCTTTTGCCGAACAGGAATACAGGTCGGTAGTCATACTGTCCAGGCCAATAATTTCCCCTGGCAAATAAAATCCGGTGACTTGTTCTTCACCTTCTTCGGTGACCGTATAGGTTTTGATGGAGCCGCTGCGTACCGTAAAACAGGATTTGAATGGCCCATGTTCATGAAAAATATGATCGCCACGATCGACCACTTTACCTTGTTTGATAACATCGTCCAGCTGGCCTATGTCAGCTTGGTTTATCGCAATTGGCAAGCATAAATGACCCAGGCTACAAAGATTACAAGATGAACTGACGGGATTTTTGGTTGCGGCGGGAATGTTGGCGGATTTCGTGGACATGAATCACCGTTATCGTTTTTTGATCTGAAGCAAAATATAGTCCGCTAAGCATAACGAATTAGAAGTAGATGTCAATTACACTGTCGATGGTTTCAGGCTATAAAAAGACAAATTCACAAATGTTTTTGTAACTCGTGCTTTATTTTTGTTGAGGGATTAAATAGCCAGCATACTGGAAGGGCAATTGCTCCTGGCGGATACATTTTATGTATTGATCGAGCTGACTTGCATTGCGGGTAAGTATATTGTCAATCAGACTGTTGGCGGACAACCCCATGCCGATTAAGTCGTGAATATGCCATTTGTCTGTTTTGTCGCTATTGCTGAATTTGCAGCATCCTTTTTGGTTGTATCCAGACTTGATTAACTGATCGTTCAAATTCTTGCTCAGGCACGAGTCTTGCCAGTTATTCGATGCGGCATTGTTGCCACGACCGCCCGAGTCAAGCAGACAGATAGAATCCGGTTGGGATGCGATTAAAAAATCCAGTTGTCTGTGTTTTGTAATCTCATCATGACACTTGTCAACAGCGAGGGATGTATTGATGGTCTCAAATCCGTAGCTGCGCATCAGTGCCATTTGATCAATAAACACGCGGGCCTCGGATATCGACTCGAAGGTAGGGGTTTCCAGACAGATGTGGGTAAAACCCAGTCCTTTTATCAGTGCAATGGTGCTGTCTGCGATATGACCATATAGAAGCTCAATGACATATCGGCCTTCGCCTTCGGGCATCAATGAAAAATGCTTGTTCAAGTGGAACATAAGCTCGGTCATTTCTGCATCGTCGAGGAGCTGGTGGATATTGTTATTCCAATGAAGGTAGCTGATTGTGCAGCGTTTGGGGATCAGTTCCGATACTAGACGGGCTTCGTTTAACAAATTGTCCAGATAGTTACGAATGGGATGCGTGTTTTTGGTTGTACCGTAGTGTTCACATAAGGTATGCTTTAAAGGCATTGATATGCAGAGTGCAGTGTCGGGCTGAGTCTTTGTATTGTTCTGGATCGCATCAATGTAAGACTTGAGTGTAAAGTCTCTGTCTGGTACAAATCGGTTTTGCTTATTCTGACTATAAAAGCGGAACTTGTTCAGGCAATAAATCCAATTATTTGTCGTCACCGGCGTTGTCATAAGCAAATTTTGAGAGAGACATCCTGTGCTTTCCTTGTCCAAAGGCAAAAAGTGAATCCTTTCCTTGTTCGGGATAGCTACACTCATCTTTGCGTGTGAGAGACCCCTTCCTTCAGGGAGGGGAGGGATAGCACCTGCCGTCAGGCAGCCTGTTTCTCGACTCCTCCAATTTGCTTAGCTATCTTCGTAACTGACAACTTTGTGCCTAACAAGTACGATTCATCAGCCGTATCGCCTAAGACGAGGCACTGACTACCCACCGCTCCAGGTAAAGCGAACCTCACCGATGACAATGCTCTGCCCTGAAAGCCATTTACGCAATTAGCTCTTTATCCCGACTCAGCGCCTATAGTCAATGACCTACGGATTAGAGTCTACTCCGTAGATAAATTATTGGGTTGACTTGAATCAAGAGATTATTTTTTGGGCAAGTCGTGGTAAAAGAAGAGAAATTTGATCAACTTATGCAACAAAGCGTCACTTTTTTGCATAAAAATAGTATTGCGAAAAAAGTGTTGTCATTCACGAAAACGCGACGCTGATTTATTTTTGAAAGATTAGCGTTGCATTGGTGCCACCAAAGCCGAAACTATTGGACATGACCACCTGCAACTCTGCCTCTTTATTGCTTCCAGCGATCAAGTTTACGTTGCCGGCTGCCGGGTCAATTTCTGCGAGGTTTGCCGTTCCCGTAATGAAATTGTGTTGTAACATAAGCAAGCTGTAGATGGCTTCGTGTACCCCTGCCGCGCCCAGAGAGTGACCCGATAATGACTTCGTCGATGAAATGGCAGGTTGCTTGTCGCCAAAGACCGCCTCAACCGCCTTTAGTTCAGCGATATCTCCGACCGGTGTGCTGGTTCCATGAGCGTTGATGTAATCGACGGGAGCGCTGACCGAAGACAATGCTTGTTGCATACAACGTTGGGCTCCTTCACCAGATGGCACAACCATGTCGTAACCATCAGAGGTGGCACCATAGCCAACCAGTTCGGCATAGATGTGAGCGCCGCGTTTTTCTGCCTGTTCTTTTTCTTCAAGGACAAGCATGCCCCCGCCGCCAGCGATCACAAAGCCGTCTCTGTTGACATCGAACGGGCGGGATGCTTTTTCGGGGGTGTCGTTGTATTTTGTCGAAAGTGCTCCCATCGCGTCAAACAACATGGTTTGTGTCCAGTCTTCTTCCTCGCCTCCGCCAGCAAAGACGATGTCTTGTTTGCCAGATTGGATTTGCTCCATTGCATTGCCAATGCAATGTGAACTTGTGGCACAGGCAGATGAGATAGAGTAGTTGATACCGCGAATTTTAAAGGTGGTCGCCAGGCATGCGGAAACGGTGCTGCCCATAATTCTCGGTACCATAAAGGCACCGATCCGGCGAACGCCTTTTTCCTTTAGGATTTCCCCTGATTGAATGAGATTGGCTGAAGACGCGCCTCCAGAACCGGCAATAATTCCGGTGCGTTCATTGGAAATCAACTCGTCGGTGAGATTGGCATCCGCAATGGCTTGTTGCATCGACAAGTAGGCCCAGGTTGCGGAATCACCCATAAAGCGACGAGCTTTTCTATCAATTTTATCTTCATAGTCACAGTCTATTTGTCCAGATACTAAACTTCGAAAGCCTTTTTCTTGATATGATTTATTGAAAGTGATACCTGATTTGCCATTTTTCAGACTGTCCAGTACTTCATCTTTATTGCTGCCCAGGCAGGAAACGATACCGATACCGGTAATGACGACTCTACGCATAACAGTTTTTCAATCCTTTTCACGGTTTTGGCCTATTCTAGGCCGAATAAATAGAAATAACCAAAACAAGACCATTTTTGATGTCACTTCTTTGTCTATAAACAATAAAATAATGCCAGGACGGAGAGTAGCAGAGCAGCGATTTCGAGAAAAGTGAATAAACGGTTGACATAGGCCAATAATGCAATGGTATAAAGCCCTATACTAAACATAGTATATCCACTTGTGTGCTTTCTGTACTGTATTCCAGGTTTAAACTCGCTGAACACAAAGTTCTGGGTGGAAAGATAGGATACGCAACCGTTCGGTACAAACAACGCAACTAACACGAATAAAGAGTCAGGCAAAACAAAAAAGGAATCATCATGTCCATTGTAAAGAGTGTAATGCAAACAAGTTTAAAAACAACGAGTCCAAATAATACAGTGGCGGAAGTCGCTGCCAGTATGAAAGAGCTCAAGATGGGTGCGATATTGCTCGTTGAAAACGATGAGCTAGTGGGTATTTTTACCGAAAGGGATTTGCTCAATCGCGTGGTTGCGGAGGGTAAAGATCCGGCCAGTACCAAGATATCTGACGTCGCTACCCAAAATCCGATTGTTGTCAAAGAGAATGCTCATATCAAGGATTGCGCCCTGATACTGAAAGACAAAGGTTTTCGTCATTTGCCAGTGGTCGATGATGATAATCGTCATGTCGGGATCGTGTCTTCACGTGACTTTTTCCAATATATGACAGACGAACTTGAAAATGTTATCGATAAAATTCGTATTTCCGGTGATAAAATAGAAGAAAATTTTGATATCTATGAACTTGTGGGTGGTGGCGGTTACGGGATTCCCCGCGGCAACTAACGCTGTTTCCTCGCTTGCCCCTGTCTTTGGTCAGGCTCAATATCGGGGGCTTGCTCTGTTTACATGAGGCAGGTGCCCGTTTCTAGTGGCCGGCGACGAATACGTAGGTGGCTTCCAAGTGTCCGCAGCGTTTGTTGGCGGATTCGAAGTAGATTGTCACTGGATACTCGGCCTTTCCATTTTGCCTGAGTTGTTCCAATACCGGTTGTGTTTTCTGTCGTTCGCTTAATTCAGCCGTCAAGCGAATATCTGCTTTTACTGGCCTCCTGTAAACTATCGTCGCTGTCTTGACAACCAATACTCCCTCTGCCCCTACCATGAGCATTTTGTGATGAACCAGTGCCCAGCCCGTTGCCGCTGCAAGCGCATAAAGGCTGCCGGCAAAACCGGTTTGGTGAAGATTTCTATTTGGTAATATGGGTGCTTGGGTGGTGATCGAATCCTCAGTCAATTCTGTTACCACCAGTTGCATAAAGTCACATAGTGGTATTTCTGATTGAAGTAAGTGGGTAAGTTCGTCTTTGGTCATACTGGTTCGTCGTAATGGTTGGCTCAAGTGAGAATTGATGGTGTTAGCTATCGTATAATCGGGTTGTCGTTTGAGTTAGTTTGGGGTTCGTATTAACATCATAATTACAGTATCGGCTAATTCATATACCCACAACTTAAGCAAGTTTATCATTTCTCGTTTGTTAGAGATAGCAACAAATAAGAAATGGCAATAAACGCAGGAGATGCAATGAAATTTATCGATTTGACAGAGTTTGGAGCGGCAGAGGTGTTGACGCTTGCCACGGGTGATGCCCCTGAGCCTAAACAGGGTGAAGTGCTTGTCGATGTGACTGCCGCAGGTGTAAACCGGCCAGATGTTGTCCAGCGCCAGGGTCATTATCCTGCACCGCCGGGGGCGTCGCCGATACTTGGCCTGGAAGTGGCAGGTGAAATCATACAGCTGGGAAAAGGGGTTGCAAACTGGCAAGTCGGCGATAAGGTATGTGCGTTGGCAAATGGTGGTGGTTATGCACAACAAGTTGCGGTGCCTGCTAGTCAGTGTTTGCCGATTCCACAGGGTTTTTCAATGGTCGAGGCGGCAGCCGTGCCGGAAACCTTTTTCACCGTTTGGAGCAATGTGTTCGATCGTTGTGGCTTGACAAGCGGTGAAACCTTCTTGGTGCATGGTGGCGCCAGTGGCATTGGCACTACGGCTATCCAAATGGCGGTTGCGATGGGTGCCAGAGTCTTCACAACGGCTGGTTCCGATGAAAAATGCAGAGTATGTGAGTCGTTGGGTGCCGAAAAAGCAATCAATTACCGGAGCGATGATTTCGTTGCCGAGTTAAAAACGATTCTAGGTAAACGCGGTATTGACGTTACCCTGGATATGGTCGGGGGTGACTATATCGCACGCAATATCAAGATTGCCGCGATGGATGGCAGAATCGTAAATATCGCTTATTTGAGCGGTTCGGTGGCAGAGGTTAATTTTATGCAGGTGATGTTAAAACGTTTGACGTTGACAGGTTCAACTTTGCGACCTCAATCAGAACACACAAAAGCGTTAATCGCCGAAAATCTGCGAACTAACATCTGGCCGTATCTTGAATCAGGCAAAATCAGACCGGTTATTGCCGAAACATTTCCATTGAGTAAGGCCGCTGAGGCGCATCGTTTGATGGAGTTGAGCCAACATATCGGTAAAATTGTACTTGTTATGGATGGCCTTTAATCATCCGGTCAATTATCGTCGACTAATGAAAAAGTGAATTGGAGAGTCAGTTTGCAGAAAAAAGAACAATGGCAGTGGCAGATACCCCAGTACTTCAATATCGGGGAAGCTTGCACCAAGCTTGGGCTGGATGATGAACGATTACATCAGGATGCCATAATTGTTGATGATGAAGAGTGCGGGGTGGTATCTATTGACTATGCCAATCTCAGGAAGCAAACAGCTCGATTTGCGAACAGTTTGTCGGGTTTTGATTTGCCTCTGCAACATCGAGTACTGATTCGACTGCCCAATTGCCTTGAGTATCCAGTTGCATTTTTGGGTGCTCTCAGAGGCGGCGCTATCGCTGTGCCGGCATCCATGATGTTAACGGCCGAAGAGCTGGTTTACCTGATCGATGATTCGCAAGCGAGTGTGATTGTGGTCGATGCGCAAATTGCGGGGCAATTAAACGAGATTGCTGACAGCTGTCAGTCACTGCAACATATCGTATTGGTTGGCATCGATGACGACCAGCTTCTTTCTAGGTTGAAAAAGGCAATACCCAGTGGTCTGCAATTGCACTGCTGGGATACATTGTTGGCCGATTCGTCGGATCAGTTTGAATCAGTTAAAACGTCTGCCAATGCCCCGGCCTATCTGGTTTATACGTCAGGAACGACCGGCTATCCAAAAGGGGTGTTACATGCTCATCGTGCGTTGCTGGGGCGAATGCCAGCCAGCCGGTGCTGGTTTCACTTTAGCGAAGGCAGCAACAAGCAAGGTAATGAGAATAACCAAAGCGCGGAGAATAATTCGAGCGGAAAAATTGACCGGATTCTGCACTCGGGTAAATTCAACTGGACCTATGTGTTGGGCACGGCGTTAATGGACCCGTTGTTTCAAGGTAAAACGGTTGTTGTCCACGAAGGGGAGCAGCACGCCGACACCTGGCCAAAGTTAATCGCTAAACATGATTGTTCCATTTTTATCGGTGTGCCAACACTATACCGACAGATACTTCAAAAAACCTCATATTCATGGTTGCAGGTTCCCAGTTTGAAGCATTGTATGAGTGCAGGTGAGCATCTGTCTGATGAAGTGCTGGCACAATGGAAACAGCGATTTGCTCTCGACGTGTATGAAGCCGTTGGTATGTCAGAATGCTCTTATTACCTGTCACAACATAAAAAAATGCCGGTTCGTCCCGGTTCCGCTGGTTTCCCTCAACCAGGCCACGATGTCGTTCTGCTGGACGAAAACATGAGGGAAGTCGCTGTCGGTGAAGAGGGTATGTTATGTATTCCAGAGACTGACCCAGCATTGTTTATCCGCTATTGGAACCTGGAACAAGAAACACAAAATAGTCGAAAGGGCGGATATTTCCTGACCGGAGACTACGCCAAGCGGGACGAACAAGGATATATCTGGTTTTTGGGTCGTAAAGACGACATCATCAATTCGTTTGGTTATCGTGTTTCCCCGGTAGAAGTAGAACGGGTGATAAAAATGCATGATGCCATTTCCGATTGTGCTGTCGTAGGTGAAGAGATTGCTAAAGACAAGATTATCGTCAGTGCCTACGTTATACTGCATGACGGTGACTCGGTGACTGAAGAAGGGTTGATCGAGTTTTGCCGAGAACATTTGTCGAGCTATAAAACACCCAGAAAAGTGTCCTTTTTATCAACATTCCCGCGTACCAGAAATGGCAAGATTTTACGTAATAAACTAACATCTCGGTGACTGGCTGTTATGTTAATGTCACTGCACTGGTCTGTCGATTTATCTCACTACCACAGCGTCGTTGCGACGCTACTTTGTAGAAAACCTGTTTAACAGAAAAAGCTGGTTAGCTCAGTAGTGGGCAAGCTAACCAATTCATCAAAGGACGGTTTAAAGCCGATATCAAGCCTATAAATCTATCAGTTGAGTTGCAGCGGGCATATTTCTGCTGGCACCTTGTACATAAATACGCTTAAAAGCCACCATCAAAAATGGGCTTGTTGGCTTTATAGCTGCTTCAAATCAAAGTCTGACCAGATCGGTGCATGATCGGAAGGTTTCTCCATTTCTCTTATGTCGTAACTGATACCTGCCGCATGGCATACTTGGGTCAGGGTCGGCGTAGCCAAAATATGGTCGATTCTAAGGCCACGTTTGGGGTCATCGGCGAAACCTTTGGAACGGTAATCAAACCAACTGAATCGATCATTTTCGGTCGGGTAGTGCTTGCGGTAAGTATCCGCTAAATTGTGTGATAGCAGTGCCTGATACCACTCCCGCTCGATCGGCAAGAACGAACATTTCCCTGCTTTTAACCAGCGTTTGCGGTTCACCTCACCAATACCAATATCATTGTCTTGTGGCGAGATATTCATGTCTCCCATCACCAAAATATGATTGGCGTCTTTTAAGATGTTGTCCAGATAGATATTCAAGTCAGCATAGAATTTTGCTTTGGCCGGAAATTTTGTTTCGTGGGCTTGGTTTTCACCCTGAGGAAAATAACCGTTAATGACATCGATGAATTGCCCGTCAATCTTGTAACGGCAGTGAATCAAGCGTTTCTGGTCGTCTTCATTATCGGTCGGGAAACCTTTTTGAACAAAAACAGGCTTGGTCTTGGAAGCCAGCGCAACACCGTAGTGACCTTTTTGGCCGAAAAATTCAACGTGCCAACCAATAGCGTGAATATCTGCAAGCGGGAAAGAGTCATCATGGACTTTTGTTTCCTGTAGGCCCATTACATCAGGATCGAGTTGTTCTTTAATGGCCTTCAGTTGATGTTGACGCGCACGAATACCATTGATATTGAAGCTGATAAAGCGAGTCATGATGCTCTCCAAAGTGATTGCCGGATAGAAATGGCGTATCAAGAACCTGTCGTTAACAATTTCAAGTAGATAAGCTGTCAGGAAATTTAACCGATTCTACCAGCTTGTAACAGAGAAAACTTTTGTAATGAACGTTCAGTCGACAATATATTGATCCTGGGACTTTATGTGGCTTGGATAACTGGGTAGGATAGGCGCCCTTAGCTAACGCGTTGAATAAAACTAAGGATAAAGGAAAGAAAGTCAATGAACCCAGTTAAACGCACTATATACACTGCTCTTTTTGTCGCCCTTATAGCCTGTGGCGCTTTTATAGCTATCCCCATCGGCCCGGTTCCGATCGTCTTGCAAAATATGTTTGTGCTTCTGGCAGGCTTGATTCTGGGCCCGGTATGGGGGGTGGGCTGTGTCGCCGTCTATCTGTTTGTTGGCTTTGCAGGGCTCCCGGTATTTGCCGGCGGCACTGCCGGCATAGGTAAATTATTCGGCCCCACTGGCGGTTATCTGCTTGGCTATTTACCTGCTGTCTGGGCTACCGGTATGATTTCCAAGACCATGAAACAGACACGAACAGGTGATCTGATTGCCCTGATCACAGGTAGTGTCATTGTTTATGCCGTAGGTGTTCCCTGGTTGAAATATGCCTTTGCCATGTCTTGGTCCAAAGCCCTTGCTGTGGGTATGTATCCATTTCTTATCGGAAATGTCCTGAAGATTGTCGCGGCTCTGTTCATCGCTCAGAAAATTCGCCCCATCATAGAAAAAAAACCCCATTCAGGCGACTCTCATGGCCCGTCCCATTCTTGAAATAGCTAACCTGTCACATCATTACGGTCACCCTGATAGTGGCATAGAAAATATCAACCTCACTGTTGCCAACGGAGAATATCTTGTTCTGGCCGGAGCTAATGGATCAGGTAAAACGACCCTTATTCGCCATATGAACGGTTTGCTTGAACCGGACAGCGGAGAAATTCGCCTTCACGGTAAAGATATTTTTAATAACTTGGTCCACACCCGCCAAAGCATAGGCATGGTGTTCCAGGACGCCGATACCCAGATCGTTGGAGAAACCGTGTTCAGTGAGGTCGCTTTCGGGCCTGAAAACCTGAGACTTTGCAGGGCGGAGATCGATGATCGGGTTCAACGGATTTTGAAACAATTCGGCCTCGACCGGTTCAGTCAACGCCATCCCGGTGCTTTGTCCGGCGGAGAAAAACGAAAATTGACTATCGCCGGTATTCTGGTCATGGATCCTGAAATTATTATTTTTGACGAACCCTTTGCGAATCTGGACTATTGCACAGCTGAAAACCTGGCTCAATTGCTTCGGCAACTGAATCAAGAGGGAAAAACCATCATTATGGCAAGCCACGATTTGGATTTGATTATCGGGGATGCGCATCGGATGATGATTATGGAAAAAGGCAAGATAGCAGCGATAGGTTCGGTTCAGGATTTGGCTCCTTATCTGACGCATTACGGCTTGAAACCCCTTTGTACCTGTAAGGCATCGGAAAATGACGTCCATCTTTGAATTCAAATCCGGAGAGTCGGTAATACATCGACTTGACCCCAGATGCAAATTGGCCATTCTTTGCCTTTGGGGGGCAAGTCTGGCTGCCGCTCAATGGGCTGCCGCGATATTGTTGTTAATTCCGCTGCTCCTGTTACTGAACCGTTTGGGAGCCACTTTGTTGTCCCTGTTAACGGAACTAAAAATCTTCCTGGTTTTTTTATTCGCTATATTTCTAGTCAGGGCACTGGTCACTCCGGGCACGCCGCTAATTTCGTTTTTTGGCAGTGACATCACCTTTGAAGGGGTCAATGAGGGAGGAATAGTAGCCCTGCGTTTTTTTAATATCATGATTCTGGGTATTGTCTTCTCGTCAACCACCAGCCCGTCGCAACTAAAAGCGGCCTTTCAATGGTTCCTTGGCCCCATTCCATTTGTTCCGGAAAAAAGAGCGGCGATGATTATGGGACTGTCCTTACGTTTTCTGCCACTGATTTTCAGCCAGTCTCGGGAAATTGGCCAGGCCATAATCGCTCGATGCGGAGATAACCGAAAAAACCCGATAAAACGCATCACCACCCACGCAATGGCTCTGCTCTCTAAAACCTTTGGTCAGGCTGATACCCTGGGTTTGGCCATGGAAGCCAGATGTTATACGGAACACCGAACAGACCCGTGTTTTTCCCCTAGTGGTAACGAACGCCTCGCTTTCCTTTTGGCCATCGCCTACACTCTTATGACGTTTTTCTTGTAGCGTGTTCGCTCGATCAAAACCTGGCTTCCAGGTTTCTATACAGTGGCAATAGGTCAATTCTCCGATTAATTGTTGTCAGATAATTCTTGTAATAGTCACTTTCGATACCGCCGCGTTTTTCAAATTCCTTTCGAGAAATACCCTCTGGTAGTCCGGTAATATCGGGAAAAAAAGTCTGTTCATCGGCAAACCGGGATGCCATTGTCTGTACTTTAAGTGCATCGTTCTTGCGTTGACTGATTTCGGCAAAACGGATGCCTGCTCTATCCGCGGCCAAATCCGCATAGCTGAAACCGGAGCCGCCTTGTTGTGTGTCCAACAACTCTTTGAACTCGCCTATAGCGAAACTGAGTCCACTATCTGAAAGCAGTTTTAATGCGGCAGAGAAAATAAAATGCAAGCGCAGGTCATTTCGATTTGCAAGTGTCACTTTGGTCTTTTTCGGCTGGCATTGATTCAGCGTGTTTTGATCCAGTGCCCCGATAACCGAATCGAAATAGGGCGAGCCAAGAAATATAGCCAATGCCAGTATTGCGGCTTTATTCTCTTCTACTGGCAGCTCGCTCAAATGGCTGCGCTTTTCTGCCAGCGAAAACACGGAACGCAGGTAATAGCCAAAATGGGCTTCACCAATGCCACTGATTTTTGGATGGAATGCGCAAATATGCTCATAGTAAGCCCGAATCACCTTGGGGTCGCCAAATACAGCCATGTTATTTCGCATATCCTTGACTTGCTGTTTGGTGCTGATGATTGTCTGCCTGAAGTTTGGAATGGGATGATACTTAAGGGTCAACGTGGAGTGAGTGACTTCAATCGCGTCCACCGCATTAATCAGCTTGGTGCCGAAAGATTCGTTTGCGATGAATCGGTTCAATACAATTTCGACAAAAGCAAGAGCTAAATCACCTGGAATATCAAGATCACCCAAGGAAACGCGATAGACTGACAAACCGTCTGCCGAAGGCAATACGGTTACTGTCATATTGACGTATCGGCCTGCTGGAGTTGTGGGGATATCCAGGGTAAAGGCGCCAATTATTGCCAGCGGAGCGATATTTACTCTTCCTTTTAGTCTTGGAAAACCGCGTGTAGCCAGTGCAACGATGCCATTTACATCTTGCGCGGAGAGTTGCAGGGTAAACTGTCGCTGTCTTTCTTCCTTCGATAAATCTTCATTCAACAGGTCTTGGTAGAGTTGCATTGCCACTCTTTTCGCTTGAACTGCGCTCTCGGTATTGACCTCAGCGATCTCCGCTACCAGCGGATCATGGCTGATGATTTTGGCCAGGGCAATCAATAAGACGCAAATTAAAACGCCTATCAATAGTGCAACGCCAAACAGAATATTTTTGAGAAATCCCTTTTTTGTCCTTTTTTCACTTAACGCGTTCATTTTGTGGATCAGTGATCTTGGTATGAATTTGGTTGAAACAGGCTTCGCTTATTTCCTGAGATTTTTAATAACGGAGCCTTGTTGCAATTGAATAATCTGGTGCATGTTGTCCAGGCCGACTTGGTGGTGAGTAATGAGTATTATGGTTCTTTTTTCGGTTTGTTTGAAGATGGCTTGCAGCATATTTTGCTCGGTGATACTGTCCAGCCCTTCACCAGGTTCGTCCAAAATCAATATCGGCGCGGGCTTCAATAAGGTGCGTGCTACGCCAAGTCGGCGAATTTGGCCACCGGATAGTTTATGCCCGGCCTCGCCGATATAGGTCTCATAGCCATCCGGCAGTGTTTCAATAAAGTCATGAACCTGGGTAAGTTTACATACCTCGATGATTTCTTCATCACTGGCATTAGGGTTTGCCAGCAATAAATTACGTTTGACAGTGCTGTTAAACAGTGTACTTTGTTGAGCGGCGACAGCGAATCGGGCACGTAAATCTTCGCTATCGAATTGATCGATATTCACTCCTCCAAAATGAATGCTGCCTGACTCCAGTGGCCAAAAACGTAAAAGCGCGTTGATTAGTGTGCTTTTCCCTGAACCGCTGGGTCCGGTGATGGCGATGTGTGAACCTTGCGGTATGTGCAGGTCAATTGACTGAAGGGCAAAATGCTGGCGATCTGGGTAGCGCAGGCTGACATTTTTCAGATCGATGTCGCCGCTTTCAGGAACAATCCTGGTGGTGGCAGGTTCCCGAACGGCAGGTTCACTATCGACAATATCAAATAACCGGCGAGCTGCGGCCAGAGTTCCGGGGAGGGTTTGAAATGCCAATGGCAACGGCATGATCGCTTCAAAACTGGCTAACGCAAACAGCGCCAGCATCGCCAGGTTGGCGGGTGCCAGATTGCCGACAGAGACCATCGGAATTGCCACCAATAACATAAACCACATGCTGAGATTGGCCAACAGCCCTAACGTGGATTGGGTGCCACCATTGAGTTTGGCCAGATGTTGTTGATCGGCTAGTAAGCGTTCACTCAGTTTATCGACTTTGGCGGTTTGGTTTTTTGCTGCACCATAAATCAATATTTCACTCATTCCCTGCGCGCTGTCGATTACCGCAGAGCGCAATTCCGATTTGGTTTCAATGCTGCGGGCAGAGGGCTTTTGTGCCAGATGGTTGACCAATATCGGAACAGCGATACCTGCAATCAGCAAAAACACCCCTTCGATAATGGCCAGCAAGAGATCGAATTGTGCCAAGAAAAGCAACAGTAATGCGCTGATAATAGCGGTAACCAGGATTGGTGCCAGGATTCTCAAATAGAAGTTTTCCAATGCGTCGATATCGGCACGAATTCGGCTGAGTAAGTCGCCACTGCGATAGTTTTGCAAAACGGCAGGAACTAAGGGCTCCAAATGCTGATAAAACCAGGTTCGCAATGTGGCGAGTAAGCGGAAGGTGGCTTCGTGGGTGACCAATCGCTCACCGTAACGACCGATGGTGCGCAGAATAGCGAAAGCGCGAATGCCGGCGGAGGGCGTGAAATAGTTCACGCTTGTACCCGAGACACCGGCAATGGCCATGGCCGCGATAAACCAGCCGGACAATGCCATCAAGCTGATATTCGCCAAAATGGTAAGCAAGGATAAAAAAGCCCCCAATAACATCCAGCCCCACCACGGACGCATCAGTCCCAACAGTCTTCGGGTGACTTGCCAGTGACTCATTGCACGAGCTGGTTTATTGCGGTTTGATTTTGTGGCATTGTTGTTAGCCTGGTTTGTCATTGACCTGTTATCGGTGTTTTGCGTCATCTGGCACCTCGCTGAAAGCGCGATACCATTTCGGCATAGACCGGCTGTTCTGTCATCAGCTTTTCATGCTTGCCAACCGCGAGCACTTTTCCGTTATCGAGCAGCACAATGCGATCTGCCTGTTTGACGGTATTCAGGCGATGCGCGATACTGATCACCGTGCGATTCCGGGTAAGTGTTGGCAGGCTTTGCTGGATAAGTTGTTCACTTTCCAGGTCCAAATGGGCTGTGGGTTCATCCAGTAACATAACGGGTGCATTTTTAAAAAACGCTCTGGCCAAAGCGATTCGTTGAATTTGGCCACCGGAGAAACCGACACCATGTTCACCGACATGTGTGTCATATTGTTCAGGCAGTTGTTCAATCGTGCTGGCAATTTGTGCCGCGTTGGCGGCGGCTCTGATTGCCTGATCGAGCTTCGGATCATCGGCGTCGGGTTGGCCCAGTGCAATATTTTCCCGAACCGAACCATGGAACAAATGTGCCCGCTGTGGCATCCACGCAATTTGTTTGCGCCATGCTTCAAGTTGATCAGTTTGTAATGCCGTGTCGTTGATTTTAATGGTGCCGGATTGTGGCCTGATAAAACCGAGCAACAAGTTCATCAGTGTACTTTTGCCAGCACCGGTTTGACCGACAATAGCCATGTTTTCGTTGGGCCTAATGGTAAGTGAAACGTTCTTTAACGCCGGGCGCCCGGGCGCATAATCGAAACAGACATTGTCGAATTCAATGCCTATGCGGTTGGCCGTTTCTATGCTGGCAGAGGCGTCGGTGGTTGGATTGAATTTTGATCTCGAAGTCGAATTGGCCATTGTCTCAACACCTGTTTTTTTGAGCAATGGCTCTGTTCCGTCATCCAACTCCACCTTTTCAGGTTCCAGTACTTCCAGCATTTTTTCGGCGGCACCGATCGCTTCCATTTTCGCATGATAATGTGTACCCATACTTCGCAATGGCAGGTAGAACTCGGGCGCTAACAGCAATGCAAAAAATCCGAAAAAGAAATCCAGCTCGCCATACATAAGGCGGAAACCCACCAGTACCGCAACCATCGCAATACTCACGGTAGATAGAAATTCCAGCAACAGAGACGATAAAAATGCCACTCTCAATACGGACATGGTGCTAAGACGATAGTCATCAGAAATCCGGCTAATCACTTGTGCTTCGCGACGGCTGGCATTAAACAGTTTAAGGGTAGTGAGTCCCTGAATCATGTCCAGAAAATGCGCACTCATACGCGCCAGTTTGCGCCATTGCCGTTTGTTCAGTCGCTCGGTACCCTTGCCTATCATGATCATAAAAAATGGAATCAGGGGGGCGGTGACCAATAAAATGACACCGGAGATCCAGTCAATTGGAAAGACAAATACCAGAATGGATAAAGGTAGCAACGCCACCAATGACATGACGGGCAAATAACGGGCATAGTAGTTTTCCAGGGCATCAACACCGTCAACCACGGTGTTGACCAGTTCGCCGCTACGTTCATTGTTCAAAAAAAGAGGGCCGACATCGAAAAGGGTTTGATGCAATCGTTGTCGCAGGCCGCGTTTGACGCGCATAGCCGCCGTCACTGCGGCTTGTTCAGAGGCCCAGTTTAACCCTGCGCGTAACAAGAACAGGGCCAACAGTGTCGTAAGAAAAAAAGTGACATCACCCAGGGTGGCGTCGTTGAAAATAACGGCATTGATAATACTGGCTAGGCACCAGGTCTGAGCGATGAGCAACAGACCTGAAAGCAAACCCAGGCCAACCGACAATTTCAAACAAAACCCTGCCAGTGGTTTCTGGGCTTTGAGAAATGCCGGGATGGCTGAATCAGTCACCTTGGCCATTCAATACCATTACTCGTCGTCATCCAGACCATTTAATTCCAGCCACATTACATTGATAATGCCGAAAGCACAGGCCAGTAATACACCGAGAATCCAAGCGAAATACCACACAGTCAACCTCCTCTAGTAAAGTGAGTGCTCGTTGGCGCGAATGTCTTCAACTGTAAACTTGCCCCACAGTTTGACGTAACACCAGACGGTGTAGAACAAAACAATGGGCACGAATAACAGAGTGGCAAAAAGCATAATGCTCAAGGTTAACTCACTGGATGCGGCATCCCAAATAGTCAGGCTGTGTCCAGGGTGAGTGCTCGATGGCAAAATAAATGGAAACAATGCGAATGCCCCGGTTAGAATAATACCAAACAAGCTTAGGGTGGTAAGTGCAAAAGCGCTACCAGGCATCTTTAATCGCGCCGTTAAGAACGCGCCGAATGCGCCTGCAATACCCGCTACCGGGGCCAGCATGGTCAATGGGTATTGGTCGTAGTTGGCAAACCATGCTCCGTCAACTATTTCAACTGTCTTACCTAAAGGATTAGGGTTGGCAGCTTCATCGATGACGCTGGTGATAACATAGCCATCGATGCCGAACCACAGCCAGATGCCTTCCAAAACAAACAGTCCCATCACCGCTAGCGCTGCCCACTGGGTATATCGGCGGGTGCGGTCGTACACGTCATGACTGCTGCGCATCATCAGGTAGGCGCCGCCATGCATGACAAACATGCTGACCGCTAGTAAACCAGACAAAACAGCAAAGGGATGCAGCAGACCGAAAAAGTTGCCATCGTAGAACGAACGCAGATAATCGTCGTAATGGAATGGCACGCCTAAAAACAGGTTGCCGAAAGCGACACCCAAAATCAGCGGTGGTACGACACCGGATATAAACAGTCCCCAGTCCCAAGTACTGCGCCATCGCTTGTGTTCCAGTTTGGAACGGTAGTCAAAGCCGACCGGACGGAAAAACAGTGAAAACAGCATTATCATCAACGCCATATAAAAGCCTGAGAAGGTGGTCGCGTAGACAATCGGCCATGCTGCAAAAATCGCGCCTGCGGCTAAAATCAACCAGACCTGATTACCGTCCCAGTGTGGCGCAACTGCATTGATTGCGACGCGGCGTTCCTCATCGGTTTTGCCGACAAACGGCAGCAGCATACCGACCCCCATGTCGAAACCTTCGGTCATGGCGAAGCCTAACCACAGCACTCCGACCAGAACCCACCAGACCATTTTCAGGGTAGGATAATCTATAAACTCCATGATAAATTCTCCTTACAGCAGCTCTGTTTCTGGGTTAGTGGACGGCTTAGAGTACATTTTCCCACCTGGTTGCTCTTGGTGGTAACGACCGGTATGCAGACTGCTTGGGCCAAGCCGGGCGAACTTTTGCATCAGATAGACTTCAATCGATAGCAGTACAGTGTAGAACAAGACAAAACCAATCAGACTGGACAAGATATCGTTGTAGGTCAGTGATGACACCGCAGTAGATACTGGCAGAATTTCACCGACGGCCCATGGCTGGCGTCCGTATTCAGCGACTAGCCAGCCAGTTTCGATGGCTATCCACGGTAACGGAATACTGAGCAAACAGAGCCACAGGAACCAGCGCTTTTCAAAGACGCTACGTCGTGCTGTGTAAAAAAATGCCAGAGCGAAAACAACCAGCATAGTGAAGCCTGATGCAACCATAACTCTGAATGACCAGAACAACGGGGCAACGTGTGGAATTGACGCCTCGGCTGCCGCTTTTATCTGCTCCTCGGTTGCATCCACGACGTTGGGAGCGAATTGCTTCAGCAGAAGCGCGTAGCCAAAGTCTTTTTTGTTGTCTTCAAACTGTTGGGTTTCTTCTGGCGAAGCTTCGCCTTTGCGGATTTTTTCAAACAGTGCATAAAGCTGCATGGAATTGCGAATGCGAACTTCATTTTCTGCGATAATGTCGTTCAGACCTTGTACTTCTTCGTCAAGAGAACGGGTAGCGATAATGCCCATCAAGTAGGGAATTTGGATGGCATTATGGGTTTCTCTGTCTTCCTGACTTGGGAACCCGATAACGGTAAAGGCCGCCGGGGCAGGTTGGGTATGCCATTCGGCCTCAATCGCGGCCAACTTGGCTTTTTGCAACACACCTGTTTCGTAACCACTTTCGTCACCCAGCAAGATAACAGACAGAATCGATGCCATACCGAACCCTGCCGCCACGGCAAAAGAACGTTTGGCAAAACCGATATCACGACCTTTTAACAGGTACCAGGCACTGATACTCAGTACAAACATCGAGCCGGTGACATAACCCGCTGAAACTGTATGAATGAATTTCACTTGTGCAACTGGGTTGAGCAGCACTTCTGCAAAACTGGTCATTTCCATGCGCATGGTTTCGATATTGAATTGTGAGCCGACCGGGTTTTGCATCCAGCCATTCGCGACCAGGATCCACAGTGCGGAAAAGTTGGTTCCCAGTGCCATAAGCCAGGTAACGAGCAGGTGTGAGATCTTGCTTAAACGATCCCAGCCGAAAAAAAAGATGCCGACGAAAGTCGATTCAAGGAAAAACGCCATCAAACCTTCAATTGCCAGCGGGGCGCCGAAGATATCGCCCACATAATGTGAGTAGTATGACCAGTTGGTGCCGAACTGAAATTCCATGGTTAAACCCGTGGCGACGCCTAGCGCAAAGTTAATACCGAATAGTTTCCCCCAGAATTGGACCATGTCTTTGTAGACCTGCTTACCGGTCATGACATACACGGATTCCATAATGGCAAGAATGAAAGTCATGCCTAAAGTCAGGGGAACGAAAATGAAATGATACAAGGCGACCGCTGCGAACTGCAGTCGCGATATATCGACGACTTCTTCAGGGATCATGAGATTGCTGCTCCTTGGAGTGATAAGTAACCAAAATCACCTTATAAAGTAGCTAGTCAACCACGTCTTTGACACATATCAAGGATAGTAATTTGGATTTTTTTGATATATGTCAAGGATAGTCGTTCGCGTTAGCGATGAGAGTTGACGGAGCCTTTGCCGGACGTCGACTGACTGATTTGAGATGCCAGACACAGGCATCGGTTGGACCAGACTCATCCCGTTGCTAGTGCTAACCGGAGCAGGTCGACCCCACTACCGGTCAAGATCGGATTTGGATAGTTGATCCAGCCCACCCAGAAAGAGCAATGTCGCGAAGTGTGCCGCACGCTTCGGATCGGCATTGGTTTTTGCCAGTTTGAGTCCGATTTCATAACCGACACCATAAAATGACGCGACCAAAAACTCGGTGTCGATATTTGGCAATTGGTTGGATTCAATGGCTTGGTCAATATCGGCTTCCAAGTTAGATAATGCTTTGCCAAAAACACTGGTGCCACAGATTTCCTGGACTGTTTTTTCGTTGGCATGTACAAGTTGGTAGACGACTGGGTCTTCGACGATAGTGGTAAAAATGGCGAGGTAAGAATTCTGAATATGTTCTTTGAGGTTAGATGCTTTGGGGGAGTGATTGACGTGACCATCGAGTCGTGCCATATAGTCATCGATCAGGGCCAGAAAGATTGATTTTTTATCCGGGAAATAATTGTAGAATGTTCCGGATGCAAGGCCGGTTCTCCGAATAATATCTCTGACTGTGACTTTGTCGAATCCCGCTTCACTAAAACACTCTCTGGCTGCATCAAGAATGGCTTTTTGATTATTTTGCCGATTGAGTTCTCGTTTCCCTGGTTTTTGCGCAACGTTCATTTGGGGTCCCTTTCAGTCATTCTGGTTCAAAAAAAGATTATATACGTTTTTTAGGTTCGGAGCATAAAAAGTGCTCGTTTTCATTATTTTATATAGTGACTAGAACGGTTTTTTCGCGGTGTCAAGTAAATATACCGAAGTGGCTCACTCACCCAACACCAAGTGATGTTATAATTTGCCTCCAAAATTTTTGTCAAGAATAATCTGACTGACTCGGCTGGTTTTCAGACTTCCTGATATTCTGGTTACGAACCTATGTATATAGTGGCTAAAGAGAAGTATAACTTCAATAAACTACAGAAAAAACTACGTGGCAACGTCGGGCGCGCTATTTCTGACTTTACTATGATCGAGGCCAATGATCGAGTGATGGTTTGTTTGTCTGGAGGGGCCGATAGCTACACTATGCTCGAAATTCTTATGAGCTTGCAAAAAAGCGCGCCGGTTCACTTTGAGTTGATTGCCGTCAATCTGGATCAGAAACAGCCTGGCTTCCCTGAGCATGTCTTACCGGACTATTTGGACAAACTGGGCATTGAGTATTATATCGTGAGTCGCGATACCTACTCGGTCGTTACCTCAAAAATCCCCGACGGAAAAACCATGTGCGGCCTTTGTTCCAGGCTTCGCAGGGGCACACTGTATTCGTTCGCTGAAGAAATCGATGCCAACAAGATTGCCTTGGGTCACCATAAAGATGATATCGTCGAAACTCTGTTTCTCAATATGTTCTACGGTTCCAGGCTGAGCGCCATGCCGCCCAAGTTGTTGTCTGATGACAACAGAAATATCGTTATTCGGCCATTGGCCTATTGTCGTGAAAGGGATATCAAGCGTTTTGCTGAGATAAAGGGTTTTCCGGTGGTGCCTTGTGGCCTATGTGGTTCACAGGAGAACCTGCAAAGGCAGAATATTAAAGCCATGTTGCGCGAGTGGGAAAAAACGTACCCCGGAAGGATTGAAGCCATTTTCAGTGCCATACAGAATGTGGCTCCGACTCAATTGGCAGACACCAATCTGTTCGATTTCACTAACCTGGTTATTGACCGCTCAAAAGAAAGGGCCGAATATGAACATGCCGACAAGCAGTCAGTCAGCCACGGCAAGCCTACGCCGGATCGAGCTGTGCAGATTATCGAGGCGCTCAATGTCGTTGAGTTAGATAACGACCTGAAAGGTCATGAGACTGGTTAGGTTTGTATCCAACTCTTTATCTGCTGAAATGTCAGTTATCGGGAATTCGGGTTGAATCCAACAGGTTATTGATAAGTTTGTGACATCTACCCTACGAATACGCAAAGACAAAACCAACAAGTCTAAAAAATGTACTAGTATTGTGTAAGGCTAAGGCTAAGGCTAAGGCTAAGGCTTGGGCGTTGTGTACTTGGGGTATAGAATTATTCCTGTTAACAAGGGAGGGGGTGATGTCACTAAAAAAACTGTTTTTCTCTATTTTTATCCTATTTAGTATTTTGTTTGTCTGCCAGGGGATTCTGGTTATGTTAATGCTGGATAATCAAAATAAACTCCAGAGCGAACAGGATAGACGATACCAGTCCTATCTAATTGCCGATGAGTTCCTTCAGGGCTCCCGGGATCTTACACGTCTGGCGAGAACCTATGTCGTTACGGGGAATCCAAAGTACGAAACCATGTATGACGACATTATCGCCGTGCGGGAAGGCAAACAACCCAGATCTGATGGAAAAACCATCTCTCTTAGGCAAATTATGAAATATCTTGGCTTTACGGCCGAGGAATTCTCCCTGCTGGATGACGCCATCGCCAAGTCCGAAGGGTTGGTCGCAACTGAAATCAAAGCGATGAACGCCGTGAAAGGGTTGTTTGATGATGGTAGCGGAGCCTATACCAAAAGAGGCGCTCCAGACCTGGAATTGGCACGAGAGTTGATGTTCAATCGACAATATCATGAATATATTAAAGAGATTATGAATCCAGTGGATCAGTTTTTCTCCCATTTAGGTAAGCGTACCGAGGCAGCCTGTAATGTATTGGAGGAAACCGCTGATTTCTATATGAATATATTTATTGCAATCCTTATCGTCCTGTTTATATGCCTGATTTTTGTAGGCTGGGTAGTTTACAAACAGGTTATCTTATCGGTGGGGCTTTTGGCAGAAGGTGTAACAGAAATTGGCAAGGGTAATTTGACCAAGGGCATTGAGGTCTCCGGCAAAGGAGAGATCGGACAGTTGGCCAGTGCCCTGAGAGCCATGGCAAAAAACCTGGCCGATATGGTGCGGATTATCGTGGCCGGAGTGCAGACACTGAAAACATCTTCCGGGCAATTGTCCACTATTTCTGCCGGGATGGGAAAAGCCGTGGATGATAGCATGCAACGCTCGAGTACCGTAGCCGCCGCATCCGAACAAATGAGTACAAATATGGATTCGATTGCGGCGACAAGTGAGGAGGGTGCTTCCAATATGCAGGTCATCGCCTCGGGTACGAAGCAACTAAGTTTGGCAGAACAAGAAATAGTAGTTAAGTCTGAAGAAGCGAGAAATATTGTCGATGAGGCCGTCGCCAAATCAGTCACGGCGTCCAGTCAGTTGCGAGAGTTGGGAAATGCTGCCGAGAAAATCAGCAATGTAACGGAGGTTATTACCGCTATTTCTGAACAGACCAATCTTTTGGCGTTGAATGCCACGATCGAGGCAGCGAGGGCCGGTGATTCGGGGAGAGGGTTTGCCGTTGTTGCCAAAGAGATCAAGGATCTGGCCGGCCAGACAACGGGGCCACTCAGGAGATCAAAGAAAAAATTTCCGGAATTCAGACAGCCACCGGTGAAACTATCAAAGAGATCGGCAAGGTGACGGATGTTATCTCCAATTTCAATGAGATTGTGAATAGTATTGCGGCCGCCGTGCAGAAACAGTCGGTAACGACGGAGGAAATCAGCAGTAATGTGCAGCAGGCCACAATGGGAATTTCTGAAATGAGTGTCAGTATCGCCCAAAGTGCGGAGGTATCTTCTTCCATTGCGCAAGATATTGCCAAGGTGAGTCACGCCGGAACCGCAGTTGCGAAGGACTGTTCTCAGGTACACGAAAGTTCTGTAAAACTGGACAAGTTAGCGGAAAAGCTTACTGAAATGGCTGCAAGGTTTAGTGTTTGATTGTCAGTTGCGCACGGCGGCGGGCGGATCAAGCCGTGCGCATAACCGAAGTGGTCAATGTCGTTGAGTTGGGCAACGAACTAAAAGGCCAGTAAATTGGTCAGGTTTATACCCAGCTCTTGTACCGTCGAAGCTCCTCCAAATTCGGTAGCAACTGCAATGCAGCACGCATCGTCGACTTCTCCGCCTGCTTTTTTGAGCAGTGTTGATGCCGCTACCAGGGTTTCGCCGGTTCGGATGACATCATCGAAAAGCAATACTTTGGCACCAGTCAAGTCGACTTGCTTGCTCAAGCTCATCGTGCGTTTACTGTTATAAATGTCCTGGGTGTGCCATTCGCCTGCCAGTTCACTTGAAGGGTGAAGTATTATCATAGGTCGGGCGAGTGAATAGGCCATTATCGATCCGAGCGTCAGGCCGTAAGGGGCGACCACCGCAATATGCGTAATGTCTGACTCAAGGTACTTTTGCACCAGTGCATCCGCGACCATATGCATGGTAACCGGACTGGTATAGAGAAATTGTAAATCGTAATGACGTTTCCCGGTATTGTAGGGACAATTGTCATGGGTTTTAATCTTTGACTTTAACAAGTATTCATCGAAAATCATGTTCCTACCCTTTTTAACTTCAATTCTATTTCACCGGTTAGTCGTTATGCAACCGTAGTGCACTCTAGTCATCATAGGTATTTTTCTTTTTCCACTCTTCCTCGCCGCCGATATAGTTATCCCATTCCTTGTCAGCCGCTCTTTTTTCTGTCTCAGATTTGACTTTGGCCGTGTCTTCCTCTTCAGCGATTCTTTTTTCAATTTCGTTTATTTTGATCCTAAATGCTGCGATGGCATCTTGTGCGGTGGCAATGCTGGCGATGGCCTCCAGTTCAGTGATCGCACTTTGAAAATTGTGAATGGCAACCCTGAGTCTACCTAGTTTGATCGCTGCGTTGGCCCGGTTTTCATACAAGTCTGCTTTTGATTTGACGATGTAGTATCTTAGCTTGTCGCTTTGTGCACTGGCCAATTGGCTAGAGATATTCCCCTTTTGTCGTTGACTTTCGAGAAAGCTGATAACGGTTTGTAATAAGGTTCTTACCTCGTTTACTTTTTCTTCGTCAGCTATGGGCTCAGCTGTTTCTTTCACATCGCCGTTTTTCAGGTTCTCGATACTTTGCTGGTCTGCATCCAGTTGTCGTTGAAATCGGAACGCGTCGCCTTTCAGTTTTTTTATTTGCTCTAGCGTCTCGACACTTCTTTCTAAAAGCAATAACCGAATCTCTTTAGCGAGATATTGATTGGGTATGTCATCTAAAATTCGCTGGAGTCGCCTGTATCTGTCTGCAAGTACATTTGCACGTCGGGCCGCGGCAAGTTGCGCTTTTTCTCTAGCTTGAGCGACAAAGATAATCACTATCGACCCGAAAATGATAAAAACTATAATGCTGATAGCAATAGAATTGGACATGGTTGGTTGTGAGTATTCCTTATATCAGTAGACACTATTTGTAGACACAGCGGACATGGTCGGCCAGTCGGCATTTCGAGGTTTGGAAAAGTCAACTCGTCCTTACATGTAGATGAGAGAAAACCAAAATTACAAACCTGAGTATAGATGAATCTCGCCGCTTGTCAGCGTTAAATAATTTAGATTGGTGGTAGATTTCAAAGTCCAAAGGTATTGAATTCTCGAGACCGGCGAGACCGTCGCCACGCTTCATTGAAACTGTCTCTCAGTGGTTTAACTTTGTCTGGTCGGCTGAAATTCGCGAAACCTTCCGGACTGTTTGGATCTTTACGAAACAATAGCATGTTTCGATCCGCCAATACAAAAGCTGAATCAAGGTCAGGGCCGCTTGAGTGACTGATTCGAATGCTGATTCTGGAAGGTAATCGTTTCGCCAGTTCAACCAGGGAGTGACGAGAGTGCGCTAGATTTTTGTCGTCTTGTAACAACACGCGTACTTGTGCCCGTGTCGATTTACGTGCCATCCGTGAAACATAGTCGACGAACATCGGGCAATCGAAAATATCCGGTTCCAGGGTTGGGTCCTGGATTTCTATAGCTTCCCGGGCCTGAACAGCGAATGCAGTGAGCAGCTCACGGGATAACTCCGGTGTCGAGAAAAACCAGGAATGGGTATCCGCATCGGAGTGAAAAGGGCTAGGGTAGTGGCGAGGAAGCTGGTTATCTTGCAGTGCACCGATAAAGTTATTGGGGCAAAGTAGCGACATTTTCCGATGGGCTATGCCTGCCTCCATGTATTGATCTGAAATACAAAGAAACCCGCTCTTTTGATAGAAGGGGATGGCGGTCAATTGCGAATCCAAAGTGATGGTATGGCATTTGAGTCGCTTGAGGCAGTAAGTGACTGCGTGGTGCAATAGCTGCTGGCCGATACCCGAGAGCCTGTTGGCAGATGTCACTGCCATCCGACCGATAGTCGCCAGGCCGGGCGGTTGTTCAAGCAATCGGGCACAGCCGATATAATGCGTGCTGATTTTTTCTCGAATGCCGAAATGTATTGCAACGCTATCCAGCTCATCCCATTCCAGTTCGGCAGGAACCTTTTGTTCATGCACAAATACTTGTTGTCTCAGCCGTTTGATCGAATCGGGTATATCTTGGTTACTGAAAGTATCAATTTCAAACGCTGAGTGAGTGATCGGATTAGTCACGGTCAATACTTCCGTTGTTATGAAGTTGCATCGGTAAAAACCTGAATACCGGGATTGGTCAAGGCCGGGTAGAAGCTGGCTAAGTGTTCTCCTCCGGCGATAGATAGCAGGTGATTGCCCGATAAGCGATGTCGAGCAGGACAGGACTTTCAAATGTTCCTGGCCTGAGACGCGGCATTGCCTGTATAGGTCGCTGGAGTCAGGGTTTTCAGGTACTCTTTCGCCTCTGCCGGTATCTCCAATGTCTCTATAAAGGTCTGTATTTTCTGCTGATCCATCTGGTTACCTCGGCTAAGCTCTTTCAGTTTTTCGTAGGCGTTGGCGATATGGTAGCGTCGCATCACGGTTTGAATCGGTTCTGCCAATACTTCCCACGCAAGATCCAGATCCTCTGCAAGCCGATCGGTATTTATTTGCAGCTTCGACAAACCTCTCAATGTCGATTGATACGCGATAGAGGAATAACCAAGGCCAGCTCCAAGGTTGCGCAAGACGGTCGAGTCGGTCAGATCTCTTTGCCAGCGGGAAATAGGCAACTTCGTCGTCAAGTGTTGCATTATGGCATTGCCAATGCCCAGGTTGCCCTCTGAATTTTCGAAATCGATGGGGTTAACCTTGTGTGGCATGGTTGATGATCCGACTTCGTTGGCTACCGGTTTTTGTTTGAAGTAGGCGAGAGAGATATAGCCCCAAATATCACGATTGAAATCAATCAATATGGTATTGAACCGACATATCGTATCGAATAATTCCGCGATGTAATCATGCGGTTCGATTTGGGTAGTGTAGGGGTTCCAGGTAACCCCCAGGCTTTGTACAAAATCTGCGGCAAATCGTGGCCAGTCGAATTCAGGGTAGGCTGATAGATGCGCATTGTAATTACCGACTGCGCCATTGATTTTGCCCAGGTATTCGGTGTTCTCTAGCTGTGTGATCTGACGCTTGAATCTGGCGGCGACATTTGCTAGCTCTTTGCCAACGGTTGTGGGTGACGCGGTTTGACCGTGTGTGCGTGCCAGCATCGGGATATCGGCATATTGTTTGGATAACTGTCCTATTGCATCATGGATGGCGTTTTGTTGGGGCAGAATAATCTGGTTGATGCCTGATTTAAGCATCAATGCATGAGAAAGATTGTTGATGTCTTCGGATGTACACGCGAAATGGACAAACTCTCGCACTTGTTCCAGCTCACTATTACCAGTGATCTTCTCTTTAATCAGGTATTCCACCGCTTTTACGTCGTGGTTGGTGCCATGCGGGCCGGTTTCGATTTCTTTCACTCTGCTGGCTTCTACCTCGGTAAAATTGTTTACCAGATGATTCAGGATGTCGTTTGCCTGATCGGAAAAAGGTGGCACTTCCTTGATTTCCGGATTATTTGCCAATGCTTGTAACCACTTGACTTCGACTTCTACCCGGTATTTGATTAAGCCGAATTCGCTGAAGTAAGGTCGCAATTCTTTAGTCTTGTCGCTATACCTGCCATCTAGAGGAGAAAGCGCGGTGAGTGAGTTCAGTTGCATGGTAAAAGCCTTATTTAAGGTATTTGTGTGAGTGTGATAGGTGTCGGTTGTAAATAAGAGTCGTTGAGACAAGGAAAAGCATCGGCGATGTTAGCCGCAATGTCATCAGGGACTAAGATTGGTTTTGACGATTTTTCTGGCCTTCTGCCAGACCGCTTTTCTTCTGAAAATCAACTGCCATCGCCTACCCCCCAGTTGCCTCCAGAGCATAGCGGAGCGTATACCGGCCAGCAATAGCGCGCGGATTCTATCCGCGTTGTCATTGATTTTCAGGTGTTGAGGTTTTCCGGTTACCTGAATTCTCAGGTTGAATGTGCTGATGGTATCGGTATAAATGGATGCCAGATTCTTTATCACATTGCTGTGCTGAAGGTCGAAGTGCTTTAGTTGCTCTCGTGCTTGACCAATTCGCTTACCAATGATATCGAGCAATTCGGGGTTTTTTTTGAGTTTGTTTTCAAGATGAATCAGGTTCAAGACGTAGCGGATTACTTCAACTTTTTGCTTTTGGCTATCCTGGTCAAGTGTATCGAGAAGTTCGTGCAAGCCGAAATTGAGGTTCTGATGTGAGCCATAGACATCAATGGTGGTTTCCGGATTCTGAATGTAAATACTCTTGATCGAGGTTTCAAATGATATCGGGTGACAGCTTCCGTTATGGGCAATTTGACGCACCAATGCAGCGGCCTGAAAAATACCGGCGAGTGCGAGAGTCTGATCTGCCAGAGTGTGGCTCAAGGTGGTGTGCTCCGTTTGGTTTCGTTGTGTTTACTATCGCTCGTCGGTGGTGTCTTCTATTACGCCACCACCTAAACAGATATCCTGGTCATAAAACACGATGGATTGCCCTGGTGTAATGGCTCTTTGTTTATCTGCAAAGGTTACTTTATATCGGCCATCCTCGCTGCGGTCTAGCGTGCATGCCTGGTCGGCTTGACGGTATCGGATTTTACCCTTCAGCTTCGCCGGACAATCGGGGCCTTTGCCGTCTAGCCACGTTATTCGTGAAGCAAACAACCCGGACTTGAACAATGCCGGGTGGTCTGTCCCCTGCACAACGATCAGTTCATTTCGTTGTAGATTTTTATCGGCGACAAACCAGGGCGCTTCACTATAGCCGTCAAGCCCACCGATGCCCAGGCCCTGGCGCTGACCGATGGTGTGGTACATCAATCCCTGATGGGTTCCGATAACGTCACCTTCCAATGTCACTATCTTTCCCGGTTGTGCCGGAATATATCGTTTCAGAAAGTCGCGAAACTTGCGCTCGCCGATAAAGCAAATACCCGTACTGTCTTTTTTGTTGAACGTTTTTAATCGATGTCGTTCCGCTAGTTTCCTCACTTGTGACTTTTCCAGGTCGCCGATGGGGAACAGGGCTTTTTCGATTCTGGATCGATCGACTGAGTGCAAGAAATAGCTTTGGTCTTTATTTGCATCGAGTCCTTTGAGCAGGCAGGTCTTGCCGTCGATTTCTTTTTTGCGGACATAATGGCCGGTGGCGATACGGTCTGCACCAAGTGTAATGGCGTAATCCAGGAATGCTTTAAACTTGATTTCTTTATTGCATAGAACATCCGGGTTAGGTGTTCTGCCTGCCTTGTACTCTTCGATAAAGTGTTCGAAAACGCGATCCCAATACTCGGCAGCGAAATTGGCACTATGCAACTTGATTCCTATTTGGTCTGCAACTGCCTGAGCATCGGCCAGGTCTTGCTGTGCCGTGCAATACGCCGTGCCATCGTCCTCGTCCCAATTTTTCATAAACAGGCCTGCCACATGGTAGCCTTGCTCCTTTAATAGCAAGGCTGAAACCGAGGAGTCGACACCACCTGACATTCCGACAATAACGTGTTGGGCCAATGAATTTGTCCTGATTACCTGGGAATCAAGCGAATAATCTTAACACTATTCTTCATGTCAGCGAAATAGCGAGCCTGATCAAAGCGCAAAGACGGCCATTTGACGGCAGAAATCGCCAGTTTCAGGTTTGGTTACTCTGGGTTGTTTCGATGCTTTCGTGCTGCACGCGAATGTTGTTTGCTACTGGGTTGCATTCTCAATGGCGTTTTTGGTTTGGCAGGCAGGTTAATAGGTTTGCCAATCAATTCACCAGGCTGCAGGCTACCCAGTTGCCATTGGTCGATTTGATATCGGATCAGTCTTAGTGTGGGAAAACCGACCGCTGCCGTCATTCTTCTTACTTGCCTGTTTTTACCTTCCCTGATAGCCAATTCTATCCAGCTGTCTTGCACTGTTTTTCTAACGCGAATGGGAGGGTTTCTGGTCCAGACCGGAGGTGGAGGGATTTGGCGTGCTTGCGCGGGTAGTGTCATACCATCGTTGAGTAGCACGCCGGTTTTTAGCCGGTTGATCGCATCATCGTTAATGATTCCTTCCACTTGCACCCAGTACCTTTTGTATTTTTTGTTGTGAGGATGGGCGATAAGGTGCTGAAGTCGTCCGGAGTCGCTGAGCAACAGTAAGCCTTCAGAGTCATAATCGAGGCGACCGCAAAGGTGCAAGTCTTTGTCGCTGATATATTTGGCGAGCGTGTCACGCCCCTGGGGATCGGTAAACTGGGACAGTACATTGTAAGGTTTGTTAAATAAAACGATTCGTGGCATGGGTACGGTTGCAGACAGCCAAGGGCATGGTTTAGCGATGTAAACCATTAAATCAGTCGGTGGTCAAACAGCCGCTTGTCGGTTCTGTCATCGATGCATCAGCTTCCGCTATCGACAGACTATCAGTCTGTTTTCAATACAAAGAACCGACTACCAAATGCAGTTCGCAAGCGAATCGTTACCTGTGTTGACCGAGAACCAGCAGAAGTCGTCTATGCACCTACGGCTTTTTTAGACTCAAGTTCATAGATATTGTCTGGCGTTTCTAATTCGGCTTGTTTGGGTTCAGAATCCGGGCTTGTCTGTTTCGTTGTTTCTTCCGGTACCGGACAAATGTTGACGGCGTGCGTACCCTTACTGCTTGGCTGTTTCTCGAAAGTCACAGTTTGCCCTGCTTTGAGGGTTTTGTATCCTTCAATTTGGATAGACGAAAAGTGCGCGAATAAATCCTCGGTTTCACCTTCCTCGATGATGAAACCGTAGCCCTTTGCGTTATTGAACCATTTGACTTTACCTCTTGGCATATCCGGACTCCCTTATTGTTTTTCTGCATTTGATGAATGATTTCATCTATTTTTATGATTATGTTTTTTATTATTTTGGTGACTGAGTTGCTATCGTTGTCTTGATTTAATTATTTTTACCCTTACTTTTTACTATTAGGTCTGCTTAGTCAAGAGTTGTGGTTGGGTTTGTGGCTGTATTTGGTGTTACAACCCTCTTTTTTTTTCATTAATTTGTCAAAAGACTATATTTTGACGTTTTTTTTGGTTATTTCTGTTCATATTTTGAACTAATGCGGTTGCAGGATTTGTCTTGTCACCGGCTTTGAGTAGAATGTAGTTAGCGTCATGGGTTGCGGGAAATCCGTTGGTACTCGCTGGTAAGGATTTCAGGGAAGTGTCGGGTAATAACGAGATATCTGGGGGGCGTTAGGATTGTCCTGTTTTTCATGAATGTGAGTCACTTTGAATGTGGGCAAAATTTAATTGGATACCATGAGTAATTTCAAAAAAAGTCTACTAATATTGAACCAACAGGGTGATCAAGGTAGTGAGCCTGATTTCGAGCAGGAAGTTGTTGTCGGGCAACAAAAACCAAAGATCAAAAAGCCATCGCTTTTTAGAGTACTGTTATTGAACGATGATTTCACCCCAATGGATTTTGTGGTGGAAGTGTTGATGAAATTTTTTAACATGAACGAAGAAAAGGCGACGCAGACAATGCTGGCCGTTCATACGCAGGGTCGTGCTGTGTGTGGTGTTTTTACGAGGGATATAGCAGAAACTAAAGCTGCTCTGGTGAATCAATATTCTTCTGACTGTGAGCATCCATTGCTCTGTGAAATTGAAAGAGCAGACTGACTTGATACTGAGGTAGTGAATATGTTGAGTAAAGACCTCGAATACACATTGAATACAGCGTTCAAAAGTGCTCGCGACAAGCGGCATGAGTTTATGACCGTCGAACATTTGTTGCTTGCGTTGTTGGATAATGGTGCAGCGTTGAAAGTACTGACTGAGTGCGGTGCCGATGTTTATAAGCTGCATCGAGAGTTAACCGAATTTGTCGATTCGACAACACCATTGATTCCTGTTGAGGATAGGGAGCGTGAGACCCAGCCGACATTGGGCTTTCAGAGGGTGCTTCAGCGTGCGGTTTTTCATGTGCAGTCTTCCGGCAAAAAGGAGGTGACCGGAGCCAATGTGCTGGTTGCTATTTTCAGTGAACAGGAAAGCCAGGCTGTCTATGTGTTGAAGAAGCAAGGTATTGCCCGTATCGACGTAGTGAATTTTATTTCTCATGGTATATCCAAAGCACCAGGAAATGCTGACAGCGACTCATCAGCGGGTGCGGGTCCTGCCGAAGGTGCGGAGGACAACGTCGAGGAAAACGGTTCCAGTAATCCGCTCGAAGTTTATGCCTCAGATTTGAATGAGCAGGCGCGTGTCGGAAGAATTGACCCGCTGATCGGCCGAGAAAAAGAAGTGGAACGGGTTGTACAAATTCTTTCTCGCAGGCGTAAAAACAACCCGCTATTGGTCGGTGAAGCTGGAGTTGGCAAAACGGCAATCGCTGAGGGCTTGGCCAAGCAGATTGTCGAGAAGAACGTGCCTGACGTGATTTCCGATGCAGTCGTTTATTCGCTGGATCTGGGCGCGTTGTTGGCCGGTACCAAGTATCGCGGGGATTTCGAGAAGCGTTTTAAAGCGTTGCTCGCCGAATTGAAAAAACAGGAACACGCCATCCTGTTTATAGATGAAATTCATACCATTATCGGAGCCGGGTCGGCGTCGGGCGGTGTTATGGATGCATCTAACCTGTTGAAACCTTTGTTGAGTTCTGGTGGTATTAGATGTATTGGTTCAACCACCTTTACCGAGTTCCGCGGAATATTTGAAAAAGACAGTGCGTTGGCGAGACGCTTTCAGAAAATCGATGTGATGGAGCCCGATGTAGATGATACCTATTTGATACTCAAGGGGTTGAAGTCTCAGTTTGAACAGCATCACGAACTCAAGTACACCGACAAAGCCCTCAGAGCCGCTGCAGAATTGGCAGAAAAGTATATTACCGATCGTCATATGCCGGATAAGGCGATCGATGTTATAGATGAAGCGGGTGCCAGTCAGCGATTGAAGTCGCAGTCGAAACGTAAAAAAGTGATTGGTGTATCTGCGATTGAGGATATCGTAGCCAGTATCGCGCGTATCCCACCCAAAAGTGTTTCGGTTTCCGATAAGGATCTCTTACGGAATATCGAGCGTGATCTAAAAATGGTGGTATTTGGTCAGGACGAGGCGATCTCTGCATTGTCTACTGCCATCAAGCTTTCGAGGGCAGGCTTGAAATCGGCCGATAAGCCTGATGGCGCATTTTTGTTTGCAGGTCCCACAGGTGTCGGTAAAACAGAGGTGACCAAACAGTTGGCTAAAGTATTGGGTGTTGAACTGGTTCGCTTCGATATGTCGGAGTACATGGAACGTCATACAGTGTCGAGATTGATCGGTGCACCGCCCGGGTATGTCGGGTACGATCAAGGGGGCCTTTTAACTGAGGCAATCAGCAAGAATCCACACTGTGTATTGCTTCTCGATGAGATTGAGAAAGCCCATCCAGAGGTGTTTAATCTCTTATTGCAGGTAATGGATCATGGAACCTTGACCGATAACAATGGTCGGAAAGCGGATTTCAGACATGTGGTATTGGTTATGACGACCAATGCCGGTGCTGACGTGATAGGCCGACGTTCGATAGGATTTAGCGAGCAAGATCATAGCACTGACGGGATGGAGACATTGAACAAACTGTTTTCTCCCGAATTCCGTAACCGTCTGGATTCCATCATTCAGTTTGCTTCGTTAAGTCGAAAAATTATCGCTCATGTGGTAGATAAATTTATCGTCGAGCTGCAGGCCTTGTTGGATGACAAGCGAGTGGTATTGCATGTCGATGAAGAGGCCAAGTTATGGTTCGCCGACCATGGCTACGATGAGAAAATGGGAGCGCGGCCAATGGCCAGGCTGATTCAGGAAAAGCTCAAAAAGCCGCTGGCAGAAGAGATTTTGTTTGGTGAATTGTCCGAAGGTGGTGGCGAAGTTCGTATTTTGGTACGTGATGGCGATATCGTTTACGAATGTGAGCAGCACGAGGCGGAACCGGTTGACTGACAAGCGTACTCGATCTGAAAGTACGCTACCCAAAAGTACTCTATTCTAAGAGAATCTACCGGTGATTATTTTGCTCTGTACACAATGCGACCTTTACTTAAGTCGTAAGGTGTCATTTCAACTTTCACTTTATCGCCAGTCAGGATTCTGATGTAGTTCTTTCTCATTTTTCCTGAAATATGAGCGGTTACAATGTGGCCATTTTCTAGTTCAACTCGGAACATTGTGTTTGGAAGGGTGTCAATAATGGTGCCTTCCATTTCAATTACATCTTCTTTCGACATTAAGTAAAAACCCCAATGAAATAACGTGATCCAGTTTGGACGTTTGGTCAAACGGCGGGCAATATAACAGTAAACGATTGCAATTGAAAGCCTCGATCGTTGTGCGAAAGATTGATTTAAACCATTGGGTGAGACAGATTGAGATGAGGCAGAGCGCTAGATTCGAGTCCATCTGTCTTTTACCAATAGCTCGATGGGTCGAAAGTCAGTTTTGTAGCTCATCTTTCGGCAGTTTTTTATCCAATATCCCAAGTATAAATAGGGTTTGTTCAGTTGCTGGGTGTAGGCAATTTGCCATAATATCGCGTACTTGCCGGGGCTGATCCTGTCATAGTCCGGGTCATAGAAAGTGTAAATGGCGGAAATTCCGTCCTGTAGTTGGTCGATCACCGCTACTGATATCAGGCAACCATTTTGCCAAAACTCGATAAACTGTGTCGATTTTGGTGTTTCAATTATAAATGACTGGTATTGCTCTCGCGATGGCGGATACATGTCTCCATCCCGATGTTTTTGATTGATGTACTGCTCGTACAAACGGTAGTGCTCTTCCCTGAATTCTGGTTGTCTGACTATGGTATGTGTTTCTTTGTGTTTTTTGACAAGCCGTTTGTTGGATTTGCTAAGTGAATAGTTGGCGCAAGGTATGCGGGCCGGTATGCAAGCGATACAATCGGTACAGATGGGTTTGTAATAGTAGTTACCACTGCGGCGAAAGCCGGCGCGGGTCAGTTGGGTATAGGTTTCGTTATCTATCGATGCGCTAGGGTCAACGAAAAGTGTCGTAGCCTTTTTTTCCGGCAAATAGCCGCAGTCGTGCTCAGGCGTAGCGTAGAACACCAAGCTGTGCAGGCCAGACAGATCGCCCATACGTTAAATCCCTCGATACGGGCAGTCTTGGTGTCGATTCCGTTGATCTTGACTTCCACGTTCTTGATCCTGGTGTTTTATGTGGTTGGTTACCATTGCCAAGTCAGTTTCCATGTATTGCCAGGTGGTGGTTTCTTGATTTCTTCGTCAAGTATAGATAAAAAAGTGCTTCTGGGGATAGACTTGCATCCCATTGTCAACAAGTGATCGTTTTCCAGTTGGCAGTCAATTAAGCTGAAGCCCCAACATTCAAGTTGTTTGACCAGGTATATGAATGCAACTTTTGAAGCATTTGTCGCAAGTGAAAACATGGATTCGCCAAAAAAACAGGGGCCAATCGCGATGCCATAAAGGCCCCCGACTAATTTGTTTCCGTGAAATACTTCGAAACAATGGCAATGCCCCTGATTGTGCAGTTGCGTATACGCCTGAATCATGGCGTCTGTGATCCAGGTTTTGTCGCTGTACCCTCTGGGCGAGGCACAGTGTGAGATAACCTGTTCAAATTGTGTGTCGATACGGACGGTATACTCGCGTTTGTTGAGATGTTTTCGCATAGAACGCGAAATATGTAATTCATCCGGTATGATAATGCACCGAGGATTAGGCGACCACCATAGTATTGGCTGACACTCCTCATACCAGGGGAATATGCCATTGGCGTAAGCAAATAAAAGTCGTTCGGTACTGAGATCGCCTCCGGCCGCCAACAGGCCATTGGGATTGGTCATCGCATGGTCAGGCTTGGGGAACCATATGTCTTGATCCAGCCAAATCGGCTCTTCCATGAGCAACTCTCTTTAGTCCTGATTGTCTAAATATTTTTCGGCATCCAATGCGGCCATGCAGCCAAAACCGGCAGATGTAACTGCCTGGCGATAAACCTGATCGGTAACATCTCCGGCTGCAAAAACACCCGGTATACTGGTTTGGGTGGCGTTGCCGGTGCGGCCTGTGTCGATATCTATGTATCCGTTGGTCATTTTCAGTTGGCCTGCAAAAATATCCGTATTCGGTTTGTGGCCGATGGCGATAAATACGCCGCTGACAGGGAGTAGCGATTCCTCACCGTTTTGGGTGTTTTTCAGCTTAAGCCCGGTCACTCCTGCATCATCACCGACCACTTCTTCCAGCGTATGATTCCATAACAGGGTGACGTTGCCGTTCTTTTCTTTGTCAAAAAGTTTGTCCTGGAGTATTTTTTCTGAGCGTAACTTGTCCCTGCGGTGGATAAGTGTGACTTCAGATGCGATATTCGACAGGTACAACGCTTCTTCTACCGCCGTGTTGCCACCACCTATTACCGCTACTTTTTGTTTCTTGTAGAAAAATCCGTCACAGGTCGCGCAAGCACTGACACCGCGTCCAGCAAATTGTTCTTCCGAGGGTAAGCCAAGGTATTGTGCTGATGCGCCGGTGGCGACAATCAATGCGTCGCAGGTATAAATACCACTGTCACCTTTTAAGGTAAATGGCCGGTTTTTTAGATCTGCTTCGTTGATGTGATCAAAGATAATCTTGGTATCGAAGCGTTCGGCGTGTTTTTGCATACGTTGCATCAGATTTGGCCCCTGCACACCTTCCCAGTCTCCTGGCCAGTTATCGACATCAGTGGTTTGGGTGAGTTGCCCGCCGGCTTGAATACCAGTAATGATGACTGGCTCCAGGTTGGCGCGAGCTGCGTAAATGGCAGCCGTGTAGCCTGCTGGGCCTGATCCCAGAATAATCAGTTTATGGTGTTGCGGCTGGCTCATGGCGTTTCCCTCTAGACGAATATGAATAATTGGTTTTGACAAATCATCATCATTTACCAAGTTGGGGTGATAATTCGATTATTCAAGCCCTCGTCGTTCACTCTCGGTGGTAAATGGTGTCGCCAATTGCGTCGTCAGTAGAGCGTTACCTCCGATAACAGTTTATCTATTATATTCGAGTTTGGATCGAAACTGCGTTGTGTTCCAACCCGGTGTATGACAACGGAAGGCAGTACAATTTGTATGTCTTCCGGAAGCACATAATCACGGTCGTGCATAAACGCCCATGCTTTTGCCGCCTTGAGTAGCGCAAGCCCGCCTCTGGGTGACAAGCCGGTATTGAATTCCGGTGATTCTCTGGTGTAGTTGACAAGGCGCATTAAGTAGGCCAAAAGCGTGTCTGAAGCCGTCACCGCGTCACAGCATCGCTGATGGTCGCGAAGTTGCTTAGGGGTGATGCAGGTTTGCAGCTCGTCTATCATTGACCGTCTGTCTTTGCCTTTTAGCAGATACAGTTCGGCATGAGGTGGCGGATACCCCAGATGCAATCGCATTAAAAAACGGTCAAGTTGAGATTCGGGTAATGGGTAGGTACCGGCTTGCTCCAGCGGATTTTGCGTGGCAATGACGAAGAACGGCGAGGGTAGCGGTCTGGTTTCACCTTCAGTTGTCACCTGGTTTTCTTCCATTGCTTCAAGCAGAGCACTCTGTGCTTTGGGGGTGGCGCGGTTTATCTCATCAGCTAATAAAAGTTGAGAAAATATCGGGCCGCGCAAGAAGTGAAATTTTCCACTGTCTTTTTCGAAAACCGAGACACCGAGAACGTCCGAGGGTAGCAGGTCGCTGGTAAACTGGATCCGTTGGTAGGTTAGCCCCAGCACTTTGGCTAACGTATGAGACAAGGTGGTTTTACCCAGTCCGGGAATGTCTTCCAGCAATAAATGGCCAGAGGCCAGCAAGCAGGTAAATGCAAGTTTTACCTGTTGCTCTTTGCCCAATAAAATCTGATTTACCTCGTTCAGGGCGTTGTCAACGGTTTGTGGCATTGGTGTCTGCTCCCGGCTTGATGCATCGGTGTTGGGGAGCCGGTGATCGGGCTCCTGAATTCTGTGCTTATCGGCTCAGGTTTTTTTCGCTAATTGGCGCCGTTGTTCTTTGGCCAGAAATCGAGAAACGATTTGTTGTACGGATTGATCTAAATTCTCGAACCCCAGGTTTAGCTGATACAGTGGGTCTGAGTCTGTTTTCTGGCATGCTTTTATTCGACACGGAAGGAGTAAACCAAGTCCGTCCGGCAAAAGCGTGACTTTTGCAGCCACAAGAGAATCCTCTTCAAAGCTGAGTGGGTAAGGTGTGGCTATGCCGCCTTCACTGATATTGATGCGCGTCACTGTGTCCTGTTCGTCGGCTTGTTGATTTTCAACAATAATATTGGCCAGCAAGTTAACTTTTTGGTTAATGATTTGTAAGAATTGACCGATGTTTTTATCGTTCTCTGATATCTGCCGGATCAAATGATTCGCTTCCAGATCGAGGCTGCTCATTGCCGCTCTCAAGTTGAACCATTTTGACAGAGTAAATAAGTCGTTTATTTTCCCGGAATCTGCCGGATCATCTGTTCTAGGTTTTATCTCTATCGTTGCATCGCAGGCGACTCGAAAGTATTTTCGTCGATCCGGTTCGCTGGCAGTATCTTGGTTGGGCATGTTTCGCATGGCTCTCATAGATAGCAATTTATCGTTGATTTATGGCATAGTTTAGCACTTTATATAATCGGGGTTGTGTCATTGTCTCCAATTGTTATGTGGTCAATCACTTTACCGCTTTGAACAGGTTGATAGGTATCGCTTCCATATACATCGTCACTGGATAATTATTACCCATGTATAATCCATATCCGCTCTTTATCGGTATACGCTATACGTCCGCGAAGAACAAAAATCATTTCATTTCATTTATTTCGCTTACCTCGATGCTTGGTCTGATGCTTGGTGTTGCTGTATTGATTACGGTTCTTTCCGTGATGAATGGTTTTGACCGGGAACTGAAACAGCGGATTCTTGGCATGGTGCCGCATGCGGTCATCCGAAGTTATGACAATATCAGTGATTGGCAAATGGTTGATGAGCAGGTGGCTAAACACCCCAAGGTGATCGCTGCGGCCCCTTTTATTCAGGCGCAGGGCATGATAGCCCAGGGCGGCCAGGCGCAGGGCGTAATGCTCAATGGCATATTGCCAGATGAGGAACGGGCTGTCTCTATCATTGAAAACCATATGCGGCAAGGTAATCTTGACCAATTGAAGTCGGCAGAATTTGGTATCATTCTAGGGGCGATTATGGCGAGGTCGTTGCGCGTCGATGTGGGTGATAAGGTGACGGTCGTTTTCCCGGAGGCGGCGGTGACCCCGGCGGGTGTTTTTCCCAGGCTCAAGCGTTTTACTGTGAAAGGAGTGTTTGAGGTTGGTGCCGAACTGGATGCAAGCCTTGCGATAACTCATTTGGACGATCTGGCCAAGGTGCTTAGAATGCCTGGTTATGTTCATGGCATTCGGCTGAAAATGACCGACCTGTTTGAGGCGCCGCAAGTGTCTTGGGAGTTGGCGCGTAATTTGTCTGAGCAATACTATGCTTCTGACTGGACACGCACTCATGGCAATCTGTTTCAGGCGATCCGAATGGAAAAGACCATGATTGGTTTGTTGCTGATGATGATTGTAGCGGTCGCGGCGTTCAATATCGTGTCGACGCTGGTGATGGTGGTAACCGATAAACGATCTGATATTGCAATACTGAGAACAATGGGAGCCAGACCTTCCGAGATTATGACAATTTTCATTGTTCAGGGTGCAGTCATCGGCGTGGTAGGGACCATTGTCGGTACTCTGGCTGGTGTTGTATTGGCATTGAATGTCAGTGCTATCATTGCCTGGTTGGAGCGAGTCACGGATCATCAGTTTTTGCCTGCGGATGTTTATTTTATCAGTTATCTGCCATCCCAGTTGCAATGGCTCGATGTTTTGATTGTATGCGGTTCCGGCCTGCTTCTCAGTTTGCTGGCGACGGTTTATCCGGCGTACAGAGCGTCGCGTGTTCAACCAGCGGAGGCGTTGAGATATGAGTAATAGCATTCTGGCTTGCGCAGGCGTGGAAAAAACCTATGGCGATTTCAAGAATGGTCTGACTATTTTCAAAAATATCGATTTTTCAATCGCCGCTGGCGAGACAGTGGCAATTGTCGGCAGCTCTGGTGCGGGGAAAACCACATTGCTCAATATTTTGGGTGGTTTGGATGCGCCGACCTGTGGTTGTGTCAGATTGAAAGGTGATGATCTACAGTCATTAAGTGAAAAACAACGTTGTTTGATCAGAAATAAACAGTTGGGTTTTGTTTATCAGTTCCATCATTTGCTGCCGGAATTTTCGGCGCTTGAAAACGTTTGTATGCCGCTATTGATTGGTGGAGGAATAAAAGAAGGAAAAGCTAGAGCGGTCGAGCTGCTTGGCAAAGTTGGATTGCAAGATCGTTTGAGTCACAAGCCTGCCCAGTTGTCCGGTGGTGAGCGTCAGCGAGTGGCGATAGCCAGGTCGTTGATTAACAATCCGTCTTGCGTACTAATGGATGAGCCAACGGGTAATCTCGATGAAGCTACGGCAGAGAGTGTCAAACACCTGTTATGGCAGTTGACCCGGGATTTTACAACCAGCTTTGTTTTGGTAACCCATGACAGCAACGTGGCTGATTCTGTTGAAAAGGTATACCGGCTCGAAGCGGGTAATTTGAAATTGACGAATGGCTAGCGTCAACAGGCATGGCTTCGACAGAGATAGCTTTGAGAGCGAAAGCGTTAAGATAAAGGCTGGAAGACGAAGCGATTTCAACTCTGTTTTTTGATGTCTCCACGTTGCTGATGACGCTTGCCCCAGTTCGTTCTTACTTTTCTTTGCCATAGAAACTGAATGATGCCGTAGCTGACAACTGCAAAAAAGACGGCAACGACCAGGGAGCCTAAATACAGGGGCAGGCCGACTTCAATCAGTTTGTCTGACAGCCATTGCCAGGAAAGCTGGAAGTCGTATTCTGCAGTGGGACGATTGAGAATATAGGCTCCGACAAGATAATTGAAATAAAACATCGGTGGCATGGTTACCGGGTTGCTGATCCATACCAGGGTAACAGAGATTGGTAGGTTGCAGTTGATCCAAATGGCGCAAAATGCAGCAGCGACCATTTGCATGGGAACCGGGATAAAGCACCAGAATATGCCTACCAGGAAGGCTTTTGAGACCGAGTGGCGGTTGATATGCCATAAGTTAGGCTCATGTAAAACGTCACCTAGAACGTGTAGTGCCTTGATTTCCCTGATTTTATCCGGGGTTGGACTGTACTTCTTAATAAAGTTTTTCGGCATGGCGCTTTTTCTGTAGATCGGGTTCTTTTAAAACAAAAAAACAAACCAAGGATGGTTGATGTGTTAATATTTTCTATCGCTTTTTCGTCTGGTGTTATAGTACTGTATTGCTTTGGCCGTTTACCAGAGCCGGGTTGTTTCCCTTTTTTGCTGACGATCACGTTTTTTGCTTTTTTGGCAAGATTGACGCGGCCCCTGAGTTTTTTCCTGCTGGGTATCTTGTACGCCGCAATGCAGGCTGAGTACCAGATCGACCATCAAGTCAAACTGCCGTCAAGTGATCGAGCTGGTCTAAATCGACCTCGGCTGCTTCAGGGGTATGTCTGCTCGTTACCTGTTCAGTATAGCAACAAGATAGTCTTTGATTTTTGTGATGTCAGCACGGTTGTCGAGAATTCCGCTGGTGATAGTAAAACCGGTGATCGTTATTCCAAGCTTCGACTGTCTTTTTACTTGCCTGACGAGGGCGCTCGAAATAGCGTGAATAGAGCTAATTCTGCCCGGTTTCAGGGAGTATTAACGCTTTATGCGAAACTAAAACCGCCCAATGGTGTGGTGAATAAGCATGGCTTCTCCTATGAAACCTGGTTGTTCGCGCATGGCTATTCCGGTACCGGTTATGTGCTTTCGTCTTTGTCCGCTGCTAAGTCAGCCTGTGGCATAAGCTGTCGCTATTGGCTGTGGCGCAATTCCCTGGTGAGCCGTTTCGCTAACTTCAGTGAAAACCAAAACGAAGTCAATAAACACGAGGGTGATTATCTCGGGTTCTTTCATTCTATCGTAATGGGTAATAAGTCAGCGATAAGTGCCGAAGCCAAACAGTTATTCAACGAAACCGGAGTCGGTCATTTACTCGTGATATCCGGTCTTCATATCGGTTTTATCGGCTTTTTGGCGGTTAAATTATCGCGCTTTTTACTGGCCCGTTTATTCCCGAATCGGCGACCCGGAGTAGTGAGAGCCGCTGCACTGATCGCGATCCTGCCGGTATTTGCGTATACCGCAATTGCCGGTTTTACCGTGCCAACGACCCGGGCATGTTTAATGTTTCTGTTTGGTTCTTTGATGTTTGTAATCCTGTGTCGACCCATTATTTGGGTATTCTGTGTGACTTTTTCTATTGTGCTGGTGATTCAGCCTTCCAGTGTACTGGATGGTGGCTTCTGGCTTTCTTTTTATGCCGTCTTCTTGTTGCTCCTGACCCATTCCGCCCGACCAATTCCGTCGCCATGGCCAGTCCGTCTGTGCAAGCCCCATGTTGTGTTATTTCTGGGCCTGGCGCCGCTTATGTTGCTCCTGGGAATGAAGGTTTCCCTGGTTTCTGTGCTGGCCAATGGACTGGTAGTTCCCTTTTTTGGCGCAGTAATGCTGCCACTGGGTTTTTTGGCTGGTGTGGTCAGTTTTATGGATGAGTCTGTCTATGAGTTTGTCTTGTTTCTCTTTGCTATGGGCTATCGTTTGATAATTGGCTATTTGAGTTATTTGCACCAGTTCGATCTGTTCTTGTCAATAGCGGGTTTTACCGGGCCGCTACAGTTGCTAGTTATCCTTGTTCTAGTGCTTTGGCTGATACTGCCGTTACCGCTGAAGATACGCTGTCTCGCGGCAGGCATATTGCTGGCTTTTTGTTGCTATCCGATTGATTCTGTCAAACAAGATCACGGGATTATCGTTTATGATGTCGGCCAGGGTTTGTCCGTTGAATTGCACGATAAAACGGTTCGTATGGTTTATGATTATGGTGTGCGTTATTCGGATACCTATGATATCGCCACTTTGGTGCTATTGCCTGGTTTGCAGGCCAGAGGTTTGACCAGCATTGATTTCAGTGTGATTAGTCATTGGGATCTGGATCATAGCGGGGGCTGGCAAACATTTATACGCAATATCGGTGTTGATACGCTACTGTCATCTAAACCGTCGACGGCAGAAGCAAGTGAATTATTGCGGCGCGAATCAAATCGAAGCCGACTTTCTGAATACTGTTACAGTGGCGTAGAATATAGAAAAAAACAGTTTCTATTCCGCGCGCTGTGGCCGGAACCGGGAGCCGATGTTGCCGGGAACAACGCATCTTGCGTTATCAAAGTCGAAATAGCCGGGGTATCGGTTTTGATACCAGGCGATATCGAGAAAGAGGTTGAATTCGCTTTGGTCAGGCGATATGGCAAAGAATTGCGTTCGGATGTGTTGATCGTTCCGCATCATGGTAGTCAAACCAGTTCAACCTGGGCTTTTTTAAAGCATGTCAGGCCGAAAATAGCTATTATTTCATCAGGATATATGAACAAGTTTGGCCATCCTCACAAGGACGTATTGCAACGTCTCCAGTATTTTGGCGCTGCTACCTACAATACGGCTGAATCGGGTGCGGTTCATCTTTCCTGGAATGGTGAGAAGAGTTTGAAAAATGTAAAAACTTCGCCTTGGAAGGTGCAGGAAACAAGAAAAGTCTACAATAAATTCTGGTTGCGTGAATAATTCATTAGAGTATCGGTTTTTTTTCGCTAAAATTTCAATATAGCATGGCAGTTTGCAGCGGTTGATTCCGGTGGCGACTGGCACAGTGATGAGACGAAGTCAGGAATTAGGAGAAATATAGGTGCTGGAGCTTATCAAACCCGGTGGCATTATTATGGTGCCCATTATATTTTGTTCGGTTATGGCATTGGCCATTGTTATTGAGCGATTCTGGACGTTGCGGGTGTCCCGAATCGCACCTCAAAAAAACGCTCAGGAGGTTTGGCACTGGATCAAAAACAAAGAACTCAATTCCAAGAAGCTACGTATATTGAGAGAGTCCTCGCCGCTGGGCCAAATTATGGCGGTCGGATTGGCAAATGCAAAACATGGCCGGGATGTGATGCGAGATAGTATTCAGCAAGAGGCCAGCCAGATAGTGCATGACCTGGAGCGTTTTTTATCGCCACTGGGCACCATTGCCGCTGTCGCCCCATTGTTGGGATTGTTGGGTACGGTAATAGGTATGATCAAGGTTTTCGCCGCCATTCAGCTTGAAGGAACCGGCAACGCGGCGGTTCTTGCCGGAGGTATTTCAGAGGCATTGATAACAACGGCGTCGGGCCTCGCGGTCGCTATACCTGCATTGGTATTTCACCGTCACTTTCTTCGCCGAGTCGATGAAATTGTGGTCAGTATGGAACAGGAGGCAATCAGGTTGGTGGAAGTCGTGCACGGTGACCGAGAAATTGACCTTGGCGAGGATGTGAAGGCGTGAAGTTTAAAAGGCAGGCCGGAGAAGAAATTTCCGTTAACCTCACCCCTCTTATCGATGTCGTTTTCCTGCTACTGATTTTTTTTATGGTATCTACTACTTTTACCAAAGAGAGTCGCCTGGAAATCGAATTACCGGAAGCCAGTGGCGAGCGGGCAGTGACTGAACGCGAAATGATCGAGGTTGTGATCGATCGCAACGGTAATTATGTCGTGAATGAGAGGCCCCTGGTCAATAACAAGGCGGAGACACTTCGCAAGGCAGTTATTAAAATTTCCAATTCAAATAATAAACTGCCGTTTATTATTACCGCAGATGCGAAAACCCCCCATGAATATGTGGTCAGGGCGATGGATATGGCCGGTAAGCTCGGTTTTGTCGAGTTAAGTATCACCACGCAGCGTACCGATGACACTGGTTCCGCGAATTAATTGGCTTGGTGTATCCGAAACACTCACCCGTCTGACCACGTGTCTTACCTGCCCCTCGGCAGATATTCAAAGATTGCGCTTGTCATAGACGCGGCATTGCAGCAAGATAAACGCTACTGATTCTACAAAAAAGGTTCACGACGATAAAAAAAACCTCCTTTCCGACAAATTCAACAATACCCTTGACCAATTTTCAGGTATATAGGCGGTTACTCAGATACGTCAAGCCGCTTTGGTTTACGTTCTTGCTAAGTGTGATCGGTAACGGGGTATACGCCGGTGCCAGTGTGCTTATGGCCAAGCTCACGGAATACTTGGAGCAGGCGATCAGTCAACCTTCAGACGACAGCAGAGTTTTTGTCTGCAGCGTCATTATCGGGGTGTTTGTCATGCGGGGTGTCGGGGCCTTTTTGGGTGGTTACTTTATCGCATATGTCGGACGCAATGTCGTCCATAAAATCCGAACGGAAATATTTAACCACTATCTGGTCTTGCCATGTGACTTCTTTGACAAACACGCGGCTGGCCATCTGGTATCGAAAATAACCTTTAATGTCGAACAGTTGACGGGTGCCGCCTCGAACGCAATCACCATTACCGTTCGGGAAGGTCTGACGGTAATTGGTCTGTTCGGTTTTATGCTGTATCAAAACTGGAAGCTGACATTGATTTTTGTTTGCATCGGGCCGTTTATTGGTCTGATTATCAATTATGTCAGCAAACGGTTTCGCCATTTAAGCCGTAAGATACAGTCATCGATGGGGGATGTCACACACGTCGCCTCAGAAGCGATCAATGGTTACCGGGAGGTGAAGGTCTTTTCCGGCGAGCAGTACGAACGGGATCGTTTTGAACACGCAAGCCGGAACAACCTGGCGCAAAGCCTGAAAATGGAGTTGACCAAAGCAGCCAGTACGCCGGTTATTCAAAGTCTGGTGGCGGTGTCCATTGCCACTCTGCTTTGGATCGCATTGAGTGATAATGTGCGAGGCCAGATGTCCGCAGGCGCACTGATTGCCTATTTCGTTGCCGCATCGACGATTGCCAAACCCATACGTCAGCTTACTCAGGTCAATGCCACCATTCAGAACGGTGTGGCGGCTGCCCAGGATTTGTTTGGTGTGATGGATAATCTGACGGAGCGAGACAGCGGACAACTCGATGCAGCGAATATAACCGGTACGATCGAATTTAAAAACGTGGTGTTTCGCTATGCTTCTTCAGACAAAAATAACCTTGACCATGTTTCTCTTGTAGTCAAACCGGGCGAAACCGTCGCCTTCGTTGGCAAAAGCGGTAGCGGGAAATCCACTCTGGTGAACCTGTTACCCCGTTTCTATCAACCCGATGCAGGACAGATCCTGATCGATGGCAGAGAGATTCAGGAATATACGTTGAGTTCACTGCGTAAACAGATCGCGGTCGTCAATCAAAATGTCACCTTGTTCAATGACTCGGTGGCAAACAATATCGGCTATGGCGAACTTTTGGGAGAGCACTCCGAAGAGTCGATCAAACAAGCGGCCAGACTGGCCAATGCAGACGAGTTTGTTCGTGATATGCAAGCCCAATATCAGACTCAAATTGGCGACAATGGTGTTCTGCTTTCCGGTGGCCAAAGGCAGCGGCTTGCCATCGCCAGGGCGCTGCTGAAAAATGCGCCGATTTTGATTCTGGATGAAGCGACATCGGCACTCGACAATGAGTCTGAGCAGCAAATTCAGGAAGCGTTGGATCGTGTTATGGCAGGGCGTACCACCCTGATTATCGCTCATCGCCTGTCAACAATAGAAAAAGCGGACAAAATCGTTGTTATGGACTCAGGAAAAATTGTCGAGGTCGGTACTCACCTGGCTCTGCTCGCTCAGGATGGCCATTACGCCCAGCTGCACCGCTTAGGTATGACCGGAAGTGATGTTTAGAGATGTTCGACAGAGGTCAACTAGAACAAGCGATAAACGACGTCTGGTACAGGCCAAAACGCTTTCGGGATTGTTTACTGATAGTTGGTCTCGCTCCGGTTGCATTCATCTATCTGATAATTGCGACGCTTCGCTCGGCAGCCTATCAGTTCGGAGTATTTCATCAATGCAAAGTGGACGCCTTTGTTATCGTTGTCGGGAATATCTCAGTCGGGGGTACCGGCAAAACGCCGTTCACCCTGGCTTTATGTCAGTTTTTCGAGAAGCAATCTATCTCTTATGGCATAGTGAGCCGGGGTTACGGTGGCGTATCGGATCATTATCCTTTGGAGGTGACTGAAACGACTTCCGCTGCGCAGTGTGGTGACGAGCCGCTTATGCTGAAGTACCGGATCGGTTCACGTCCAGTGTTTGTCGGTCCGGATCGTGTCGCAGCAGCCAAAGCACTGTTGGCAAAATACCCTGTTCGCGTCGTTATTTGCGATGATGGATTACAGCACTATCGTCTGGCACGCAACAAGGAGTTTGTCGTGATCGATGGCCAGCGCGGAGTGGGTAATGGTTGGCCATTTCCTGCAGGCCCGTTGCGCGAGCCTCTCCGAAGACTGTTTCGCGCAGACGCTGTGGTGATCAACCAACAGAAACAAGTTGTCGGTAAAACACCCGCTTTGCCTGATTTACCGGCAAATAGATTGTGCCGTATTTGTTTGGTGCCGCATCGATTGGTCAATTTAAAAACAAACAAGGTGGCTGAAATTGATTCGTTTGCGGGGATGTGTGTTCATGCAGTGGCCGGTATCGGTAATCCGCAACGGTTTTTTTATACGCTGAGCGGGCTGGAAATTCAGTTCACCGCGCATGTTTTTCCTGACCATCACGCTTTTCAGGCGACAGATTTTGCGTTCGCTGAAACGTTGCCCATTATTATGACAGAAAAAGATGCGGTAAAATGTGCCGTCTTTGCGACTGATCAAATGTGGTGCCTGGTTGTCGAGGCAGAGTTGCCTGAACTGGTGGCGAAACAGCTTATCGACGAAATAGGCTAGTGCTGGTATGCTGCAAGGCAGACAGAGGCTAAACAAATAGCACAAATGGAGAAATTTCATTGGATAAAAAACTGTTGTCCATTCTGGTATGCCCCTTGTGTAAGGGAGATTTGGACTTTAACCACGAAAAAAATGAATTGATATGCCGAGTGGATGGTGTCGCGTTCCCAATCAGGGGTGATATCCCGGTTATGCTGGAGTCGGAGGCGCGAACGCTCGATACCGATGAACGCTTGGGTTGAGGGTAAAGGTTTTCTGATGTCATTTTCCGTTATTATCCCCGCCCGTTACGCTTCGACCCGATTGCCTGGTAAGCCGTTATTGGATATTGCCGGTAAACCCATGGTTCAGCATGTGTATGAAAAAGCACTTGCGAGCGAGGCTTCCCGCGTTGTCATTGCCACTGATGATGTGCGCATCGAAAAAGTGGCCAGGGCATTCGGTGCTGAAACTGTGATGACATCGACGGATCACCCTTCGGGAACGGATCGACTGGAAGAGGTAGTAACCACGTTGGGGTTTTATCCGGATGATATTGTCGTGAATGTGCAAGGTGACGAACCGCTTATCCCTCCAGGCATTATCAATCAGGTTGCGCATAATCTGGCAGCGGCGCCTGCCGCCGCCATTGCCACATTATGCGAGGAAATCACTGACGTTAGCGATTTTCTAGATCCGAATGTGGTTAAAGTCGTATTTGCTGTCGATGGTATGGCCATGTATTTCAGCCGCGCTCCGATTGCCTGGCCGAGAGACAGCTTCGCTGATTTGTCTATTCGTGACAGTGGTGCTGAAATGCCAAAAGGCCATTGTTTTTATCGCCATATTGGTATTTATGCTTATCGGGTTAACTTGTTAAAAAATTTTGTGCAATGGCCGGCCAGTCCGCATGAGGAGATTGAGCGACTCGAGCAGCTCAGGGCAATGTACAATGGTGAAAAAATCCATGTTGAGGTCGCTGATGAGGCACCGCCAAAGGGTGTCGATACATGGGCGGATCTTGACAAAGTACGGAAAACTATCGATGCTGCCTGACCTTTTTGGCGAGCAGCTTGTAAACACAAATGTCTGGTGTTTTGGGAGTGTAATGTATGACTAAGGTACTGTTTGTCTGCTTGGGGAATATTTGTCGCTCCCCCACTGCACAGGGTACATTTCGCAAACTGGTGCAGGATCAAGGTCTGGATGGTCAGATCGAAACAGATTCTGCGGGAACGGCTCCTTACCATATCGGTAAAACTCCTGACATGAGAGCGCAAAAGACGGCCGCTAGCAGAGGAATTGATATCTCTGATCTGAGAGCGCGGCAGATTAAAGCGTCAGATTTTGAAGAGTTTGACTACATACTCGCTATGGATAATGCCAATCTGGAGGATTTGCTTGATATTTGCCCGGATCAGCATAAACACAAGGTGATGTTGTTTTTAAGTTTTATTCAAGCAGGTGAATATGACGAGGTGCCTGATCCCTATTACGGCGGTCAGGCAGGGTTTGATATCGTGTTTGATCTGGTTCAGCAAGCCAGTGAGGCGTTATTGGACAGAATACAGTCAAGCTGAACACAATGATCGAACTGCGCACCAATGCCAGCTTACGTGCTTGCAATACGCTGGCTGTCGATGCTCGTTGCCGTTGCTTGATTGCGTTTGCCAGCGTAGAGGAATTTCGGGAAGGGATTAAGCTGGCAACCTTGGATAATGCACCGTTTTTAATTCTGGGTGAAGGTAGTAATGTCGTTTTTGTTAGCGACTTCGATGGTTATGTGCTGTGTAACCAAATTAAAGGGATACAAGAGAAGGTACTTTCGCCCGACCAGTCGTTGTTTGCCGTCGGTGCCGGTGAAAACTGGCATCAATTTGTGCGACGTACCAACGAAGCAGGCTTCAACGGTCTTGAAAATCTGGCCCTGATTCCCGGCACTGTCGGTGCAACCCCTGTCCAGAATGTCGGTGCCTATGGAGAAGAGGTCGCCAATCACATCGTAAAAGTGGAAGCCCTGGAGTGTCGCACTGGCAACCTGAAATCGTTTGCCAATTCTGACTGCGAATTTGGTTACAGGGACAGTTTTTTCAAGCGTCATCCCGGAAAATACGGGATTACCCGTGTGGTTTTCAAATTAACCAAAACCCGAAATCTGAACACAGAGTATGGTGAGCTTGCCTCGAGGCAGGCACAGGTGCCTTTTCGAACCAGCCTGGAATTGAATGAGTATGTGTGCCAGGTCAGGTCACAAAAGTTGCCTGATCCGGCTTTATTGCCCAATGCGGGCAGTTTTTTTAAAAACCCTATTGTCAGTGATCAGGACTACACCCGACTTAAACAGGCGGTTCCCCAAGTGGTGGCCTATCAGGTTATCAACGGGTGGAAGTTGGCCGCCGGCTGGTTAATTCAGGAAGCCGGTTTGAAAGGATACCGAGACGAGCATGTGGGTGTTTACGATAAGCAAGCCTTGGTGCTGGTCAATCATAATAACGGTGCAGGCCGTGATGTGATAACGCTCGCCCGCCATATTCAATCTATCGTCTACCAGAAGTTCTCGGTAAAGCTCGAAATAGAGCCTCTGATCATTGGCCGGGATGCTACAACCTCCTTCCAACCTGTCCTTTCTCAATAGGAAGGAGTAACCCTGTCGCAGTTTTCTCCTTAAGTAAGAAAGGGCAAAGGGCAGGAGTCATTCCATCCCCTCGAGAAAGGGCGTATCCGGGTCGAATCGTGTTTGCAATTGAATAAGCAATACGTTTGTCTAACTTGTTTATCTGTTATCGATCTATTATGGTTATCGGTTAAAATGTCAACAGTGATAAACAGTTACCTTTGGTTTGATTTTATTGAATCGAAGTTGATTGACGCTGGTTGACCCCGCAGAGCGGCTGATCGAAGCTGCATTGTCTATTGCCTGAGATACTTACAGGTTTGGAGGTATATACCCTATGTCTAATGGTAAGAAGTTTAGAGACGCACTCAAGAATAACAAGCCGTTACAAATTGTCGGTACAATCAATGCCTATTCGGCGATGATGGCGAAACAAATCGGGCATCAGGCTATTTATCTTTCCGGTGGTGGTGTCGCCAATGCGTCTTACGGTTTGCCCGATTTGGGCATGACGTCGCTTAACGATGTATTGGCCGACGTACAAAGAATTACGTCTGCCTGTGACTTGCCGTTACTGGTCGATATCGATACCGGCTGGGGCGGCGCTTTCAACATTGCCAAGACAATCAGGGATATGGAAAAGGCAGGTGCTGCCGCAGTGCATATGGAAGATCAGGTGGCGCAAAAGCGCTGTGGTCACCGGCCAAACAAGGAAATTGTTTCGATAGAGGAAATGCTGGATCGAATCAAAGCGGCAGTTGACGCAAGGTCTGATCCGGATTTTTTCATCATGGCGCGAACAGATGCGTTTGCACAGGAAGGGCTGCAGGCTGCGATCGAGCGAGCGAGAGCCTATGTGGCAGCAGGCGCCGATGGTATTTTTGCCGAGGCCATTCAAACAGAAGCACATTACCGGGCCTTTGCGGAATCCCTCGACGTGCCTATTCTGGCCAATATTACCGAATTTGGTAAGACTGAGCTATGGAATAAGCGCCAGCTTGGCGAATGGGGGGCAGATATGGTGTTGTACCCGCTGAGTGCTTTCAGGGCAATGAACAAAGCCGCAGAAACTGTCTATCGATCCATTCTCGAAAAGGGTGACCAGAAAGACGTGGTTGAAATGATGCAAACACGCATGGAACTCTATGACTATTTGGGTTATCACGATTACGAACAAAAGCTCGATTATCTTTTTGCCGAGGGCAAAAACAAGTAGACTTGTTAAGTAATCTGACGATTGATGCATTCGATCAGTTGTCAGGTTCGGTTAGTCAAAAAAGGGTGAGTCAATATAACTATAGAAACGAAACAGACTATTAGGAGCACATTATGGTAGACAAGAAACTGGGTGGTGCCGGCCTTAGAGGCACAAGTGCCGGACAAACTAAATTGTGTACCGTGGGTAAGTCAGGTTCTGGTCTGACCTATTGTGGTTACGATATATCAGATCTTGCCGATCATGCGACATTTGAAGAAGTGGCTTATTTATTGTTTCACGGTGAACTGCCCAATCAGGCTCAGCTCGATGAATACAAAGCGGAGTTGACTGCAAATCGTGATTTGCCGGTACCGCTGAAAGAAATGCTGCAACATGTTCCTGCTGATGCCCATCCGATGGATGTAATGCGCACCGGCTGTTCATTTTTGGGCAATCTCGAGCCTGAAACAGACTTCTCAGAACAAGAGAAAGCCGCGAACCGGTTGATCGGTGCTTTACCCGCCATTATGTGTTATTGGTATCGATATAGCCATGACGGAGTGGAAATCGAGTGTACCACCGATGAAGACTCGGTCAGTGGCCATCTGTTAAGGCTACTGCACGGTAAGACTCCGACCGAACAACATCGACGTGTAATGGATGTGTCGCTTATTCTTTATGCTGAACATGAGTTCAATGCGTCCACCTTTACCGCACGGGTTTGTGCATCCACTTTGTCTGATATGTATTCCTGCGTTACCGGCGCTATCGGTTCCCTGCGCGGCCCGCTGCACGGTGGGGCGAATGAGGCCGCAATGGAAATGATCGAACGGTTCAAGTCGCCCGAGGATGCCAAGCAGCAAATGGCAGAAATGCTCCGGCGCAAAGAAAAAATCATGGGCTTTGGTCATGCCATCTATCGGGAATCTGATCCACGCAATGTGGTGATCAAGGCATGGTCTGAAAAACTGTCTCAAACCGCTGATGATGCGTTGCTTTATGATATTTCTGTGGCGTGTGAAGAATTCATGTGGGAGGCCAAGAAACTGTTTTGCAATGCAGATTTTTTTCACGCATCCACCTATCACTTTATGGGAATTCCGACCAAACTGTTTACGCCGATTTTCGTCTGTTCGCGGGTAGCAGGCTGGGCGGCACATGTTATCGAGCAGCGTGAGCACAACAGGATTATTCGACCTAGTGCCGATTATATTGGAGCCGAGCCGAGATCAGTGACACCGATAGCGCAAAGGTAGTATCCTGACTAAACATGTTCTTTTGTCAAATAAAGGCTGAATGGGGCCGGGTTGAAAAAACCTGGCACCCAGAAGTTTAACTAAAATGTTTTTTCGGAGCAGGAGGCTTTGCCATAGCCTCCTTTCGGCTTCCTGTTGAAATCTGTGGAATAAGTTATGAACCAATCCTACCGCAAAGCATTATCCGGGGCGTCCGTTGATTATTTTGATACGCGTGCCGCTGTCGAAGATATCAGTCCGGGCGCATACGATAACCTTCCCTATACATCGCGTGTGCTGGCTGAAAACCTGGTGCGACGCTGTGAACCTGACATGTTGGCGCAATCACTAAAACAAATTATCGAGCGTAAGCGCGAGCTGGATTTTCCCTGGTATCCCGCTCGCGTTGTTTGTCATGATATTCTGGGACAAACTGCATTGGTCGATCTCGCTGGCTTGAGAGATGCGATTGCAGAGCAGGCTGGTAACCCGTCTCTGGTGAATCCTGTGGTGCCCACTCAGTTGATCGTGGATCATTCGCTGGCAGTTGAATTTGGGGGGAGCGATCCCGACGCATTCGCCAAGAATCGGGCAATAGAAGATCGGCGCAACGAAGATCGCTTTCATTTTATCGAGTGGACCAAAACGGCTTTTCAGAATGTCGATGTGATTCCTGCCGGTAATGGCATTATGCACCAGATCAACCTGGAAAAAATGTCTCCGGTGATTCAAACCGTAGATGGCGTCGCTTTCCCCGATACCTGTGTCGGTACCGATAGTCACACACCTCATGTCGATGCACTTGGCGTTATTGCCATTGGTGTAGGGGGGCTCGAAGCCGAAAATGTGATGTTGGGTAGACCTTCTATGATGCGATTACCCGACATAATCGGTGTCCATTTAACCGGTAAAAGAAAGCCTGGAATTACCGCGACGGATATCGTTTTGGCCATTACCGAGTTTTTGAGGAAAGAACGTGTGGTCTCTTCTTATCTGGAGTTTTTCGGTGAAGGTGCTCGAAGTTTGACCATTGGCGATAGAGCGACCATATCTAACATGACACCGGAATACGGTGCAACGGCAGGTATTTTCTACATCGATGAGCAGACGATTGATTATTTGAAGTTGACAGGTAGAGAACCGGAACAGGTGGCACTGGTGGAACAGTATGCCAAGGAGACCGGATTGTGGGCCGATAGCCTTGAAAAAGCAGAATACGAAAGAGTGCTGGAATTTGATCTAGCCACGGTAGTCCGAAATATGGCTGGGCCATCGAATCCTCATCGCAGAGTCGCCACTTCAGAATTGATCGAACGGGGTATTGCCTCGCCCGCATACAATCCCGACAACCAAGATCAGGATCTGATGCCGGATGGTGCGGTGATTATTGCCGCAATTACCTCATGTACCAATACCAGTAATCCAAGAAATGTCGTGGCGGCCGGTCTATTGGCGAAAAAAGCGAATCGACTTGGGTTGAAGCGCAAGCCTTGGGTCAAGTCTTCGTTTGCTCCGGGGTCAAAGGTGGCACGGTTGTATCTGGAAGACGCCGGGTTATTGCAAGATATGGAACAAATGGGCTTCGGTATAGTTGCGTATGCGTGCACGACCTGTAATGGTATGAGTGGCGCATTGGACAAAGACATGCAGCAGGAAATTATCGATCGTGACTTGTATACCACCGCCGTTTTATCGGGTAACCGGAATTTCGACGGACGCATTCATCCTTATGCGAAGCAAGCATTTTTAGCCTCTCCGCCCTTGGTCGTCGCCTATGCTATTGCCGGTTCGATACGGGTCGATATTGAGAATGATTCTCTGGGTATCGACGCGGAAGGTAACCCGATTACACTGAAAGATATCTGGCCCAGCGATGATGAAATTGACGCGCTGGTAGCCAAAAGCGTCAAGTCGGAGCAATTTAAACAAGTCTATATACCCATGTTTGATTTGGGTTCTTTTGCACGGTCGAAAAGTCCTTTGTATGACTGGCGGGCGCAGAGCACCTATATCAGGCGTCCGCCTTACTGGGAAGGTGCACTCGCTGGGGGGCGAACCATGAAGGGGATGCGGCCCCTCGCTGTACTTGGTGACAACATCACGACAGATCACCTGTCACCGTCAAACGCGATTTTGGCCAGTAGTGCAGCTGGTGAATATTTGGCAAAAATGGGTTTGCCTGAAGAAGACTTCAACTCCTACGCGACGCATCGCGGTGATCACTTGACTGCACAAAGAGCTACCTTTGCCAACCCTAAACTCCTCAATGAAATGGTTCGTGAAAACGGAGAGGTCAAGCAAGGCTCCTACGCACGTATTGAGCCAGAAGGGAAAGTGACCCGTATGTGGGAGGCGATCGAAACCTATATGGAACGGAAACAACCGTTGATAATCGTTGCCGGTGCTGATTATGGCCAGGGGTCATCGAGAGACTGGGCGGCCAAAGGGGTTCGCCTGGCAGGTGTCGAGGTTATCGTCGCGGAAGGGTTCGAACGAATACACCGAACCAATCTGGTTGGTATGGGCGTGTTGCCACTTGAGTTTGAACAAGGCACGACCAGAGAGACATTGGATATCGATGGCACTGAAACCTATGATGTTGAAGGTGAAAGGACGCCCCGTTGTACCTTAAGGCTGGTTATTCATCGCAGAAATGGAGAAACAGTGACAGTTCCGGTGAAGTGTCGATTGGATACTGCCGATGAAGTGTCCGTGTACGAAGCCGGTGGTGTTCTTCAGCGTTTCGCGAAAGATTTTCTGGAGTCGACCGCGGGTGCAGTCAAGGAGGTAACCTGTGACTGATATATCGACTCTATCAACTGTGACTCCACACTCTGGGCAAATTAAAGTGCCTGCAACCTATATGCGCGGTGGCACCAGTAAGGGTATTTTTTTTAAACTGGATGACTTGCCCGAAAGTGCACGGCAGCCGGGCAAATCGAGGGATGATTTGTTACTGCGGGTGATAGGCAGTCCCGATCCTTACGCAAAGCAAATTGACGGCATGGGCGGTGCCACATCCAGCACCAGTAAAACTGTCATTGTATCTAAAAGTAGTCGCCCCGACCATGATGTCGATTATTTGTTTGGTCAGGTGTCTATAGATAAACCTTTTGTCGACTGGAGTGGTAACTGTGGCAATCTGACGGCGGCAGTTGGCTCTTTCGCTATTTCCCAAGGGTTGGTGGATTCAAGCCGAATTCCTGACAATGGTGTTGCGGTCGTTAGAATCTGGCAGGCAAATATTCAGCAAACAATAGTCGCTCATATTCCTGTCACGCATCGCTGTGTTCAGGAAACGGGTGATTTTGAACTGGATGGTGTCACCTTTCCAGCCGCAGAGGTCGTTATTGAGTTTCTTAATCCGGCAAGTGGCGAAGGTGCCGTGTTTCCAACCGGTAATGTGGCAGACAAACTCAATGTGCCAGGCGTTGGTGAGATCAGCGCGACCATGATCAATGCCGGAATTCCGACTATTTTTGTTCAAGCGTCCGAAATAGGCTACACCGGTACCGAATTGCAGTCAGCGATAAACGGCGACGACGCGGCTTTGGTCAAGTTCGAGCTGATTCGCGCGCTGGGCGCGGTCAGGATGGGGCTGATCAAAGGCATCGACGAGGCGGCAACAAGACAACACACCCCCAAGGTCGCTTTCGTGGCACCTCCAATAGGTTATACCTCGTCAAGTGGTAAATATATCGAACCCCAGAACATTGATCTGGTTGTTCGCGCTCTGTCGATGGGCAAGTTACATCACGCCATGATGGGCACGGCTGCCGTCGCTATCGGTGCTGCCGCAGCGATACCGGGTACGCTGGTAAATATCGCTGCCGGAGGCGGAGAACGCGACAGTGTCACTTTTGGTCATCCTTCCGGTACGTTGAAAGTTGGTGCGAAAGCCAGTTTTGACAATGGCAACTGGCAGGTGGACAAAGCGTCGATGAGCAGAAGTGCGCGCGTGTTGATGGAAGGGTGGGTGAGAGTTCCGGCTGATTCGTTTTAGGTTGGTGTTTCGGGGCGAGGGCCAAGTCGGGCAGGGCAGTGCGATCTGCCTCATCCCCGCTTGGTGTATTGTATAAAAGTGTTTTCTTACAGGGCTACCCGCTTTCGCAAGATTATAAACGACCATCAACCTCAGATTTTTCAAGAATATGTTTGACATCATAGATGACGCAATTCTGTTTTCCCAAGGCTTTTATCGCTTCACTTCCCATTTCCCTGAATTGATTGTGTGATACGGCTAGAATAATCGCATCATAGGAGTTGGTATCCAGTTTTTTGATCAACTCGAGTCCGTATTCCTCTTTTACTTCATCTGCATCGGCCCAGGGGTCATAGATGTCTACGTTCGCATTGTAGTTCTGAAACTCGTCTATTATGTCGACAACGCGTGTATTGCGAATGTCTGGACAGTTTTCCTTAAAGGTAAGCCCCATGACCAGTACATTGGAGTCCACCACCTGAATGCGTTTTTTAAGCATTAGTTTGATAGTGCTTTCTGTGACATAGGGACCCATGCTATCGTTGATGCGCCTGCCTGAAAGAATGACTTCCGGGTGATAGCCAATAGACTGAGCTTTGTACGTCAGGTAGTAGGGGTCGACGCCGATGCAGTGTCCGCCAACGAGTCCGGGACGGAAAGGCAGGAAATTCCATTTGGTACCGGCGGCTTCGAGTACTTCCAGCGTATCGATCTCCAGTTTGTCAAAAATCAGAGACAGCTCGTTGACAAGCGCGATATTGACATCTCGCTGTGTGTTTTCGATTACTTTTGCCGCTTCGGCGACCTTGATACTGCTCGCTTTATGGGTTCCTGCAGTAATGACGGATTGGTAAAGCGCGTCGACGAGATTGGCAACAGCCTCGTTAGAGCCAGATGTTACTTTTAGTATATTGGTAACGCGATGTTCTTTGTCACCCGGGTTTATTCGCTCTGGACTATAGCCGGCGAAAAAGTCTTGATTGTATTTGAGCCCGGAGACTTTCTCTATCTCGGAAATACAAACTTCCTCGGTCGCTCCAGGATAAACGGTGGACTCGTAGATAACAATATCGTCTTTCTTTACCACCTTGCCCAGTGCCCGGCTGGCTGAAATGAGCGGTCTTAAATCTGGAGTTTTAAATTCATCGATCGGTGTGGGTACTGTGACGATGTAGATGTTGCAATCTGATGTGGTAGTGATGTCATCTGTGTATGACAGACGAGTGGCTTCTGCAAGCAACTCGTCTTCCACTTCCAGGGTATGATCTTTTCCTTCTCTGAGTTCGGCTATCCTCTTAGAATCAACATCCAAACCAATAGTGTCGAATTTCTTACCGAATTCAACAGCCAGAGGAAGACCCACATAACCCAGACCAACGATACAAATTTTGCTATTTTTGAGTTCAAGCATCCGTAATTCCAATTTCTAGCAGAAGTGTCAATATGAATACGCGTCATAGCGCAATAGTGAACAAAGGGTAATTTTGAAAAAGTCCAACAGACTTTGCAATCTACCACTATTTGCAGCGTAGCCGTTTTATGCTAACTTTACAATAAGTTAAAGCTTGCGACTTTGTTAACCCTTCATTACTATTACATACTTTTCGATTGGGTAACAACGTTTTACATAGCTAAAAATTTGGTACATAGCGAGCAGGGTATCCACAGTGGCCAGTATTCGCGTTTTTAAGCATTATCTGCACTTTCCGTTTATTATTTTGGGTTTGCTAGAGTCTCTCGCTTACGTCAGTGCGATTTGTGTCGCTATTCCTACCAGGCTTTATATCAGTCAGATTTCCTTCGATTATCATTATATGGAGGTGTTGCCTTCAGCCATAGCGTACGCTTATACGATGCTGATTTGCATGAATGCGTTGGGTGTCTACCAGGCAAAACTGAAAGAGGGGCAAGTGGGGATGCTGGTTCGGACTCTGGTTGCATTCGCAATAGGTTCGTTGATTTTTCCGGTGTTCTATTATATCGCCAGCGATATTTTCGGTGTTATTTGGCGTAGTGTTCTCTTGTTGGCAACGATTTATTCTTTCGTTTTTGTAATCTGCGTGCGAACCCTGTTTTATTATCTGGTAGATGAAAATACGTTCAAGAGAAACGTACTTGTTTACGGATCTGGGCAACGGGCAAACCAAATATTGAAGGAGCTGACCAACCCGGAAGATTGGAAAGGCTTCAATCTGATTGGCTTTGTTTCCGAGGACGGCGAAACCCCCTGTGTTCCTGAAAAGATGATATTGCATAATCTGGGTGATCTTCGTGATTATGTCGTTAACAATGATATCGATGAAATCGTGATAGCGCTCGATGACCGTCGCAAAAGGTTGCCGATGGATAAGCTTATGGCGTGTAAGCTAGAAGGTATCGGGATTGTTCAAGAAAGCCATTTTACCGAGCGCGAAGCAAGAAAAGTGTCTTTGGATAATATTTCCCCCAGTTGGTTTATCTTCTCTGAAGGTTTTGGAACTTCTACCATTGGTGAAGTGTTGAAAAGGGGTTTTGATTTGTTGGCGTCAGTCGTGTTGCTCGGCGTATCCTGGCCATTTATGCTGATAACCGCAATTGCGATCAAGTTGGAAGAAGGCTGGAAAGCACCTGTTTTTTATAGTCAGGAAAGAGTCGGTTTGAATGGCGTTCCGTTTAAGGTAATGAAATTCCGAAGTATGCGTACAGACGCAGAAAAAGGTGGTAAAGCTATTTGGGCAAGCAAAAACGATAGTCGAGTGACAAAAGTAGGTGCGATTATCAGAAAATACCGTATCGACGAGCTACCGCAGTTGTTCAATGTGTTTACCGGTGACATGGCGTTTGTAGGCCCAAGGCCAGAGCGGCCTGTATTTGTCGAGCAACTTTCGGAAAGGATTCCTTTTTACAATGAAAGGCACCGCGTCAAGCCCGGTATTACCGGGTGGGCGCAACTTTGTTTTGCCTATGCTGATACTGAAGAAGACACGAAAGAAAAGTTGAGGTACGACCTGTACTATCTTAAGAATCACAGTTTACTGCTCGATGCATTGATTTTATTGCAAACGGTTGAGGTGGTGCTATTCAAGAAAGGTGCCCATTAAATTGAACGACAATAGGGTGCTTATGAATACTTACGTTATTTTATGTGTCGATGATGAACGGGAAGTGCTGGAAAGTGTCATGCATGACCTTGAACCTCTGGCTTCGCATTTTATTATTGAAGGGGCGGAAAGCGTACCCGAGGCCAGAGAAGTCATTGCTGAACTTGAAACAGAGAATAAACGAGTTGCGCTTATTCTCTGTGATCATGTGATGCCAGAAGTCAAGGGTGTTGATTTTCTGATTGAACTTAATCAAAACCCGCTAACCAAAGCGACGCGTAAAGTCCTGCTGACCGGGCAGGCTGGCCTGGAATCGACGATTGAAGCTGTCAATCGGGGAGGGCTGGACTACTATATTGCCAAACCCTGGGATGTGCATAAGCTGATCGGGATTGTCATAGATCAGCTGACATCATTCATTATTGCCAATGAAGAAGATTTGATCGCCTATACTGGTATTCTGGATAGTGAACGAATACTCGAGGCTATTCATCAGGCGGGGTGAATCCTGCGCCTGAGGCTTTGACTTGTTGACTCGTGTTTTGGTGGTATGGGCGTGGTATGAAAAAGCTCGGCGTGTGTCTCTTGATTCCCCTGATTATCTGGTTGATTCCTGCTGCCTGGATTCCCATCGACGGCATGACGGTGGTGGAGCACAGAATGCTGGTCATATTTGTGTTGGCCATGCTGTTGTGGGTGTTGGAACCCATCCCAATCTTTGCCACATCGGTGTTATTGATTGGGTTACAGCTTGTGCTGATTTCGGATAAAGGGCTTATCTGGCTGAGAGAGGCGGGTGAAGGTGAAAACTTCGGTATTTTACTCAGCTACAAAACATTGCTGGGAACATTTTCTTCGCCGATTATTATGTTGTTTCTCGGTGGTTTTTTCCTGGCCATGGCGGCGACAAAATATCGCCTCGATGCCAATCTGGCCCGGGTGTTTTTAAAGCCATTTGGTGAAAATCCGAAAATGGTCATGCTTGGACTCATGCTGATCACCGCTATTTTCTCCATGTTTATGAGCAATACCGCCACTACGGCATTGATGTTGGCAATTCTGACTCCGGTATTGAAACTGTTCCGTAAGGATGATCCTGGCAGAATGGCTTTTGTCTTGAGTATTCCGTTTGCGGCAAATATTGGCGGCATGGGTACGCCCATTGGCACCCCGCCCAATGCGGTAGCAATGAAATACCTGACAGGAGACAACGCGGTCAGCTTCGCCGAGTGGATGCTTTTTGGTGTGCCCTTTGCTTTTGTTATGCTTGGTATTGTCTGGTGGTTGTTATTGCGTTTCAATCCCCCTCAGGAAAAATCCATCCAGCTAACCATAAAGGGCACATTTGACCAGAGTGTTCGGGCCTGGCTGGTTTATGTCACTTTCGCTTCGACGATAATACTCTGGCTGACCACGGCGCTGCACGGAATGAATTTCTATGTGGTGGCGATAATACCTGTCGTGGTTTTTGTGGTAACCGGCATCATCACCAAAAGTGATTTAAAGCGAATCAGTTGGGATGTATTGTGGCTGATCAGTGGCGGCATCGCCTTGGGGTTGGGCATGGAAAGTACTGGCTTGAGCAGCCATATGGTAGCTAGTGTGCCGTTTGATAGTTTTATCCCGGTGCTCATTATCGTTTTGCTCCTGCTGGTCGTTTTGGTCATGTCCACATTTATTTCCCATACCGCTACCGCTAACCTGATATTGCCTATTGTGGCTGCACTTGGCAGCAATCTGGCTTCGCTCGACTCTTATGGTGGTGGCAAGATGCTGGTCATCTGCGTTGCTTTGTCCTGTTCGTTCGCGATGGCCTTGCCGGTCAGTACACCGCCAAACGCAATGGCCTATGCAACAGGTCAACTGGATAACAAAACCATGCTGAAGGCGGGTTCGTCCGTAAGTATTATTGGTCTGGTTATGCTGTACCTGTTAATTCCGATACTCAATCTGGCAGGTTTTGTATGACAGAGCGTTCGGAGAGCGATAGGTTGTCCAAAAAATATACAATTTTGTGCATTGATGCTGATCCAGCGGTACACAGTCGATTGCAGGAGGAGTTACAGTCAATCGCGCGGGTATTCGATGTCATCTGTGTTACCACCATCGAACAGGCTCGCTCGATAGTGGCGAAAATAAAAGAAGATCAGCGGCAACTCTGTATGGCTATTTCAGAGAACAATATGGAGGGATTGTCCGGGATCGATTTTCTGGTCGAATTGAATCAGGATGAATTTACCCGGGATTCCAGGAAAATTCTGTTTACTGAAAATGCCCAGATACAAGACGTGGTTAACGCGGTCAACGAAGCGCGCCTGGACTTTTTTCTGGCTAAACCCTGGTTGCGGGAAGAGCTGCTAAAAGCGGTCACGGATCAGGCGACCACTTTCTTGTTGTCCCATGAAACTGACCTGCTACCCTATTGTCTGGAACTGGACAGGCGCCGAATTATTACCGCGCATGTCAGCCAACAGCTGGATCGTTATCGTTCCAGGCTGCTGGATTTTGCTACCGAATCTGACGCGATGGTAAAAGATCGGTTAATTCAAAAACTGGATGACTATTTTGCTAAACATCCTGATAAAGATGTCTACCGAAAATATAGCGCCAACCACGCGCTCACTCGTGAAGGTGAAGTGAGCAATTATCTCTGGTTTGTCGCGAAGGGTGAGGTAATCCATAAAAAAAAGGCGCATCATGGCGGGCAAAAAGTTGTCATGCGCGAAGGAACTGGCGCGATGGTGGGTATGATGTCTTTTGTCAGTGGCGGGGCTTCCTACATCTCGAGCTATACCGCCGGTGCTGCCGAGATGATAAAAATTGAAAGCAACATGCTGTCCGGTATTATCTCGTCAGATCGGGACTTTTTACCGCTGTTTACCAATGTCTTGATGCGTAATTTTAATCAGCGTTTGAAACAAAGCATCGCTACCGAGCTGAAGCTGGCGGAAACCTTGGATCATCTCGATTCAACCCAGGCCAAACTGGTCGAGTCAGAAAAAATGGCGATGCTTGGGCAGTTGGTGGCAGGCATAGCCCATGAGCTGAACAACCCGGTTTCTGCGATTATGCGTGGCGCAGATTATCTGACATCGACTATTTCCCGACTTATCAGTTTGGAAACGTCACATCGGTATTTGTTGCCACTGGCTCCAAAAGTGCTGGAACGTTCCTTGCAATTCCCGCCTTTAGCCACTGCCGAGATACGCCGCCGGGCTAAGCGTTTGTCGCAAAGAGTGTCGTCGCCTAATTTAGCTCGCAAAATTGTTCAACTGCAACTGGATTCCGAGGATAGCTTGAGTCAAATCCTGATCGACTCGGAGGATCGACTGGAACAGGGTGTGGTTTTTCTTAGCCAGTTTCAGGAAGCCGGAATGTTTTTGCGTAACATCCGCGTTTGCAGTGAACGCATCGCGGGCTTGGTCAAGAGCCTGAAAAACTATTCACGGCAGGATAGTTCAGACGCGACTCGGGTTGATCTACATGAGGGTCTGGAAGATACTTTGGTGATTTTTTCCAATCAGCTTAAAGATTTCCGGGTCGTTCGGAATTATGGGCGAATTCCGCCCGTTGAATGCTTTCCGGCACAGTTGAATCAGGTCTGGACCAATCTGATAGCCAACGCCATCGATGCAACAGATGGCCAGGGCACATTGACATTGAAAACCGAATTGATCAACGATGCCAGCGTACCCGAACCTTCTGTCAGGGTTTCGATAGAGGATGACGGGCCTGGTATTCCGAGGGCAATCAAAGACAAGATCTTTGAAATATACTTCACCACAAAACGGGAAGGCCAATTTGGTCTGGGAATTGGGTTAGCTATTTGTCAGCAAATAATCAATCGTCATCATGGGAACCTGGTCGTGGAATCAGACCCCGGTAAATTCAGTCGATTTATCGTGACCATTCCTGTCAACTCTCGACCGTCGATTCGTCCCTTATCCTCTGATTAAGTGCCACCGGAGCCAGGTTTTACCTATATCAAGAGCTGATTTTTTTTATCGCTTGCAGCCAATAATGGTCTGGGTGTGCCTTAAATCCATCCTGCTCAGCGATATAGTAGGCTTCGAGTTGGATTTTCTCCCTTAATTCAGTATCGGTTGTTTTAGGCGCTGACTTTTTGGCGGCGGCAGTGCGTTTTGTCGTGGTTTTAGCTTTGGTAGCTGTTTTGGTTTTTTTTGCCGTTGTTGCCTTTCGTGTGGTGGTGCGTTTTTTTGCCGGTGCTTTGGCTTTACCGGCACCAGCGTTAGTTTTTGATGTTGTTTTCGATTTGGTGGCGCTGACTGCAGTTTTCGGTTTAGTCGCTGCGTCCTTGGCCTCTGTTTCAGTTGTTTTTCTGGTAACCATACCAATTCGTACCTTATTTTATATCTAGTTTATTAATTAAAGAGTGTGAAGGGAATGCCTTTCATACGGATAACAATGCGACGATAACACAATTCTACCTGTCATAAGTACGTCCATTTCAATCCCCAGGTTACTTATAGCAAATAATATTAAAAACAAACAACCCATCTGCCTAGTCAAGTTCAAAAAAATGCTGCCGTTGAATGTCTTGACTGGATTTTGTGTCAGTATCGAGGTCAATCACCTCCGGTGGGCAAGAGGTACGCCTCAAGTGATAGCGATTTCGGAAACGCGTTTATTTTCATCTCGTTGATATTATAAATCAACCTTTGCCTGGGCATCGCGGGAATTAATGTCGATTAAAATGGTTTGCATTGCTTAATTTGTGTCTGTATCCTGCTTCGCCCCATGCAAATTAACAGAAAACTGTGCAAAATTTAACCTGTTTTCGGTCCTTGGGTGTTGCGCATCATTTTTTGCTGTTACTGAACGTAGAGAGGTTTGGGCATGACGCGATCTTTATATGACAAGAACCAAGAGCATTCCAGTTGTGGTGTAGGCTTTATTACCAACAAGCATAGCCTGCAAACCCATGAGCTTCTGGAACTGTCTCACGAGGCTCTGTGTAAGATTCCGCATCGTGGTGGTATGAGTTCCGAAGGTGTCGGTGATGGAGCGGGTGTCAATGTCGACATTTCAGTGAATTTCTACCGTTATCTTACCGGTGACGAAAGTCTTCGATACGGGGATTTCGGGGTTGCTAATTTTTTCTATCCGGCTGCCAAAAATCAGCATGGCGAAGCCGAATCCATTATTGCTGACGCTCTGCACGATCACGGGTTGCCGGTATTGATGTGGCGTGATGTTCTGGTCAATAAAAGCGTTCTTAACAAGGCTAGCCAAAAGGCTCAGTTATCGATTCGTCAGGTAGTATTTGCCAGACCCGAGGGTGTCGCCGACCAAAAGGCGTTCGAGACCCGGATTAACGATGCCTTGTTAGAAATTGAATATTCCGCATTTACCCGGCCTGAGCTCGATGGTTTTTTCCCACTGTCCATGAGTTCGTTCACCCAGGTATATAAAGGGCGTTTGAACAGCTGGGAAGTGATTCCGTACTTTAAAGATCTTACTCACCCGGAACACCGTATCCATACGTTGTTTTTTCATACCCGGTTTTCAACCAATACTGCGCCAAACCCCTTGTTTGCCCAGCCGTTTCGGCGCATGGCGCATAACGGTGAGTTAAATACCGACAAGAAAAACCGGCTTAGTGAGAACGCTATCGCGGTGTCTCACGACAAGCAGGTGATCTTTCCTCGTGGCCAGTCCGATTCCGCACGTTTAGACCAAACCCTGGCCCGCCGCATTACCGAAGACGACATGGATATTGTGCTGGCGGTTCTGGCCATGATGCCACCTGCGTGGGAAAACGACCCGGATATCAGTGACGCTGCTCGCGCCATGCTGGAATACTTCAGCCTGTATGAAGAAAAGAACGATGGCCCGGCGGCACTGATATTCGGCGATGGAATCAAAGTGGGGGCTCGTCTGGATCGCTTGGGTCTGCGGCCATTACGTTCAATCGAAACCCATGACTATTTCGCCGTTATGAGCGAAGCGGGTCAGATTGATTTTGCTCCGGAAACCGTTATTCGCCGTGGTCGAATCGATGCCGGTGGCATGGTGGTGTTCGACCATAGTACCGGCAAAATCAGTGATTCCAGCGATGTGCTGGAGGCACTGGCGAAACAGAAGGATTATGCCCGTTTACTGGAACAGGCCCGCATCAATCTGGCCGACTTGCCGGCGGCAAGGCTTGACGAATTTCCACTGGATTCCAGCCTGAATATGTCGGCGCGCCATGTTGCCTATTCGCAAAACCAGGAAAGCTTCAAGTTTATGCTCGATCCAATGCTACAGAACGGCATGGAAAAAATATCGGCCATGGGTTATGGCCTGGCGCCGAATGCGTTGACTGACAACGAAGGCGGTATGTCTCGTTACTTTAGCCAGCGTTTTGCCCAGGTCACCAATCCGCCGCTGGATAGTATCCGCGAAGCCGATGGTATGACCTTGCGGGTTGCGTTGGGTGCCAAACCCAATTTCAGCCCCAAAGTGGGTAAGGGCGGAAGTCGTCAGTTAGTGATCCCATCCCCGATTTTGCAGCCCCAGCATCTGATGCAGATTTATCATCAGGATGCGTTGCGTGTCGAAACGGTATCGACCCTGTATTTGCCGATTCAGGATAATCCCGAGCAGAACGAAAAGAACCTGTTACAAGCGTTGGAGCGTATTTGCGGCCAGGTTGAAGCCTTGGCTCGTGCCCGTTGGGATGTGCTGGTGCTGAGTGATCGCGAAGTCAACCATGATCAGGCTGCGATGCCGGCGATTTTAGTGATGTCGGCAGTTAACCAGCGTTTGATCAAGCAGGGTTTGCGCTTTAACAGCAGCGTCATCTACTTGACTGGTCAGGCGTCCAGCACTCACGATATTGCTTGCCTGCTGGGCTTTGGTGCGTCTGCGGTTTGCCCATTGACGGTTTATCACCGAGCGTTGGAAATGGCCGATGATGAGAGTGGTGTCGTGAAGGCGCTGAACAATTTTCAAAAGGCTGTTGAGAAAGCGCTGATGAAGACCATGGGTAAATTTGGTCTGTGTACCGCAGAAAGCTATATTGGCGGCGAGTTTTTTGAAGCCAATTTTATCGATACCAAAGACCCGTTACTGGCTCCGATATTTCCAAATATTGATTCGCCGATCGGCGGTGTACGCTTTGCCGATATTGCCCAAAGTACCGCGGACTGGCATGCCAAAATACCACAGGTGCAGCAGGAAAACGAAATACCTTTGCTGGGCTTGTTTAAAGAGCGCGCCGATGGCGCTGGCCATGCGTTCGGCAATACCGCGGTTCGTGAATATGTCAATATGACTGAGGAACCGATTTGGTACGTTGATGAAACTGAATCCGAAGAGCCGAGTATCGATCTGCCTCATGAAGTGGCGCATCGTGATCTGGGTTACGAAAAGCGTACGCCCGAGCAGATCAACAAAGCCAGTATCACCCCCGCCTACCGGGAGTTTTGTGCCCATCTGTACAAGGAGCGCGACGAACGGCCAGCGACCTTAAGGGATATTCTGGCCTTGCCGTTTAATTTTGATTGTGCGCAAACCGCTGACGATTTTACCAAGCTGTTCGATCACTACTGTACCCTGGGTAACGTCAATTACAGTGTTCAAGGGTTAAGTGTCGAAAAAGTTGCCGATCAGCACTGGCAGTTGTGTCTGGATCAGTCGTCCCCGCAGCGTTATCAGGCGTTGTTACAGTCATTGAAGAATCGCTTCGGTGCCGATATCAGGCTGATTGCATCACCTGCCGATGTGCCTGGTAAACATCTGCGAGCGGTCGGTGATGCGGCTGTTTTTCTGAGTCGTTTGGTGTCCACGCCAGCCGCGCTCGATATTGCCAGGGTACAGCCAGCAGCGGAAATTACCGCTTGCCTGGCATCGGGGGCGATGAGTCACGGTGCTCTGGTGGCCAAGGCTCATGAAGCGGTTGCCCTAGGCACCAATATTGCCGGTGCGCTGAGTAATTCCGGTGAAGGGGGCGAAAACTCTCGTCGCTATAACACGGTCAAAGCCAGCAAGATCAAGCAGTTTGCATCGGGTCGTTTTGGTGTCTGGACTGGCTACCTGGCCGATCCGGCCTTGGAAGAAATTGAAATTAAGATTGCCCAGGGCGCCAAACCGGGTGAGGGCGGTCAATTGCCTGCGAAGAAGGTCAATGTCGAAATTGCTGCCGCCCGCGGGGGCACGCCAGGCGTTGAACTGGTATCGCCACCACCGCACCACGATACCTATTCCATTGAAGACCTGGGTCAATTGATTCACGATGCCAAAGCTGCTCGGGTTCGGGTCATCGTCAAACTGGTGTCGTCCGAAGGGGTGGGTACCATTGCGATAGGTGTGGCTAAAGCCGGTGCCGATGTCATTAACATCGCCGGTAATACCGGTGGTACCGGTGCCGCCCAGGTAACCAGTTTGAAAAATACCGGCCGCGCCGCCGATATCGGAATCGCTGAAGTGCATCAGGCGTTGGCCGAAAATGGTCTGCGGGAAAAAGTGGTTTTACGCTGTTCCAACGCGCACCAAACCGGGTTGGACGTGGTGAAGTCGGCGATTTTGGGAGGCGACTCGTTTGAATTTGGCACCACCGCCCTGATGATGCTGAAATGCGTGATGGCGAAAAACTGTAACGTAAAATGTCCGGCGGGCTTGACTACCAACCCGGAAGTTTACGATGGTGATCCACGGGCATTGGCGCAGTATTTTATCAACCTTGCCCACGAAGTGCGTGAGATTCTGGCCAGTCTGGGTTACGAATCATTGAGGGCAATTCGCGGCCAGACCCAGTTGTTGAATTTAATTCGCCACCCGGCCATGGTGGGTCAATTGGATATGACCGGAATGTTGCGTGAAATCACCGAAATCGAGGTCGATAAGCCGATTTATCTGGAGGCGAATTTCGATCCCGATGAGGAATATCTGAAGGAATTCAAAATTCGTTTTCTCGAACAGCGACAGCCTGCGATCAGGATTCAAGGCCCGCGCTTGAATAACTGCAACAAGACAGTGGGTGGTCAGTTTTCGATCGATGTCGAGCGTATTCTGAATTACCAGTTGACCGATGAACAAAAGCGGCAGCACCCGTCGATCCATACTCTGGATAATGGCCGTGTAGTGTTGGCTGAAGGCAGTGTAACGGTGGTTTCTGAAAACTCGGCGGGGCAAAGTTTCGGTGCTTTCAACAATACGGGGATCATCCTGGAACACACGGGCACCTGTAACGATGGGGTCGGTAAAGGTGCATCCGGTGGTATGATCGTGGTGAACAACCCCAATATCGATGAATCACTGAAAGAAAATGTACTGATCGGTAATTTTGCGCTGTTTGGCGCAACCGGCGGCCAGTTATATGTCTGTGGCGAAGCGGGTGATCGTTTTGGAGTGCGTAATTCCGGAGCCGTTGCCGTAGTCGAAGGAGTAGGAGATTTTTGCTGCGAATATATGACTAACGGCGCCATTGTTAACCTGGGTGGTTACGGTAAAGGTTTTGGCAATGGCATGAGTGGTGGCAATGCCTATCAGTATGATCCCAAGCATGAACTTCAGGATCGGTGCAGTCACGACTCGGTGCAGGCATTTCGGATTGACGAAGATTCGACGCTGGCCCGGGGTCAGGAACAGGCACTGAAACTTCACCTTGAAAAACATCTGGCCACCACAGGTTCGCCTATCGTCAAAGCCCTGTTGGAGGATTGGAATAACGCCCGCGAACATTTCTATTTCGTGATTCCGCAATCATTGTTGAAATACCATCGCAGCGAACCAATTTTGCAAAGTATGAATCGCAAAGCCATGATCGATGAACTGGCGGTTGCATATACTTTGCGCCAAATACGTGATATGCAACGGGCCTACAAAAAACTTGCAGATCAAAGCCCGACAAGTGGTCGTTCGGGCCTGTTTGATGGCCGTGTGCCCGACTATGGCGATCGTGACAACGAACTGATCTTGCAATATGTGGGGGCAGCTGGTGTCTTGCGCAGAGCCTTTGAGGTCGCTACAAAAACCGGTGAAAATGACGTCCATCAGGTATCCCGCAAACTGATTGAAACGGAAGATAAAAAACTGACGGATCTGGTGGCCAGAGATATGGCAGGTGCGTTGGCTGATTACGATGACCAAGGTCTCGCCAGTTTGCTTGCCGACAAGCGCTTGCTCGACTACAAAGATTCCTTGCGAATGCGAGAGGTCTGGGATACACAAGCGTATGGAACCACAGTTTGGATTATTGAGCGGGATCGAATCAATCGCCAGGCACTCGCTCATTACCCGGACGTTTTAGAGCAAATCGCCATTCATTATGCTGCTGTACTAGCAGACGTTATGCGCGCTGCCGCATGATCGCTCAGATATTGGAAGCAAAAATATGAACGATAAGACGAAAAACGAACCCGCAAACAGCCAGCGTGTGCCTTTTTTGCCCGACGCTCTGCCGTTTAATGAAGATCAAAAGCAATGGTTAGGTGGTTTTATGGCAGGCCTGCATAGTCGCCTGTTGGTGACTGCCGATAACCAGATCGCTGCGGCGCCGGTGGCGGCGCCTGCACAAAAAACACTCACCATTGTTTATGGTTCGCAAACCGGCAATGCAGAAAGTATGGCTGAACTGGCGGCCGAGCAGGCTAAGGAACTGGGCATGGTGCCAGTGGTTGTCGATATGGACGATGCGGATATTCAGCAGCTGGCCCAGGTGGAAAGATTGTTGGTCGTGACTAGTACCTATGGTGAGGGTGAAATGCCGGATAACGCCCAGGCACTCTGGGATGCCGTCAGCGCCGATGATGCTCCCAGTTTTGCCAATACTTATTTCTCGGTACTGGCATTGGGCGATACCGCTTATGATGGTTTTTGTGTCGCCGGGAAAATGTGGGATACGCGTTTAGCCGAGCTGGGCGGCCAGCGAATTGCCGAGCGTATTGATTGTGATGTGGATTTTGAAGAGCCTGCCCGGGAATGGATGGACAAAGCGCTTCCGGAAATTGCCCAAAAAGGAACTCAAACCAGCAGCGCGGGCGTTGCACCTGCCAGTCCAGTGAAAAAAGAAAAATCGAAATACAATCGCCAAAACCCATTGCTGGCTGACTTGCTTACCAAGAAAGTGGTAACGGGTGCAGATTCCAGTAAAGAAATCTATCACTTTGAACTGTCACTGGGTGATTCCGGTGAGCGATATGAAGCGGGTGATGCGGTTTACATTGTGCCGATCAACCGTGACGATATAGTGGCAGAGGTGTTGGACGCGTTGTCTGCAACGGGTGATGAAACGGTTAACGGCAACGAGAAAAACCTGCGGGGGTTGCTTGTTGAAGATTTGGAAATTAGAACCCCGAGCAAAGAGTTTTTAACGGCGCTAAGTGAACGAGCCAATAACGACGAACTGACCGCGCTGGTCAATGGTGACAACGCCGAAGCCCTGGCCGACTTTTTATGGGGCAAGGATGTCGTGGATCTATTGACGGCCTACCCTGATGCCAAATTCAACGGTGATGAATTTGTCGCTCTGTGCAAGCCATTGGCAAGCCGAGCCTATTCCATTTCGTCCAGCATCGATAAACATGAAAACGAAGTGCACTTGACCATTGGTAGCGTGCGTTATCAAAGCCATGGTCGTACTCATAACGGGGTGTGTTCGACCTTCCTGGCCGATGTGGCGCAAGTTGGCGATAAGGTAAAATGCTACTTTGCACCGAATAAAAACTTTGCCGTGCCAGCGGATAACACTTTGCCGATGATTATGGTTGGCCCAGGTACAGGTATTGCACCTTTTCGTGCTTTCCTCGAGGAGCGTGAAGTGACCGGAGCGACCGGAGACAACTGGTTGTTTTTCGGCGATCGTAATGCCAGCAGTGATTTTATTTATGAAGATGAAATTCGCGCCTGGCAGGAAAGCGGCTTGTTGACCCGCCTGGATCTGGCGTTTTCCCGCGATCAGGCCGAAAAAATCTATGTACAGGATCGCATGCTGGAGAAAGGTGCCGAGTTTTATGCCTGGTTGGAAAAGGGAGCGTACTTCTATATCTGTGGTGATGCTTACCGAATGGCCAAGGATGTGGATGCGGCCTTGCACCAGTTGATCGAGCAACACGGGAATAAATCGGCGGATGAAGCTATTGAATACGTGAATGCCCTGAAAAAGCAAAAGCGTTATGTGCGGGATGTTTATTGATTGGCCTGCCACAAACAATTGCCATCACATCTCATTGTGATGGCAATTGTCTATAATCTCTAATCCTGCCTCCAGTTTTGCTGCCACTCTTCGATTCTGTTGCTCAACGTGTAATGCTCCTCGTTAAGCGATTCAGTCTGCTCCAAAGGCAGTGCCAATTGTGTTGCTGGCCGTGAGCTGAATAAGTCCGCGATCAGTTCAGGGTTTGAGAAGAGTTTGTGATAGGCGCCGTCGTAATCCATAAAGCCGATTTGGGTGCTATTGTGACGCTTAAAGCCCCATATTCATTACTTCACGTACTTCTGAAAGTGTTTGCTGGGCGATTGATCTTGCGCTTTCTACACCATTTTTAAGTACATTCACCACATAGTCCATATCTGACTCCAGTTCGGTGCGTCGTTGTCTTAGCGGGCGTAAATACTCGTTCAGGCTTTCGGTTAACCTGGCCTTTAACTGGCCACTTCCTGCATTGTCGATTTCACTGCCGATTGCCGTAGGATCGCCACCTTCTACCAGTGCCAGAAGCAGTAGTAAATTGGCGACTTCCGGTCTTGATTCAGGATCGTAGAAAATCGTTCTGTTGGAATCTGTTTTGGCTCGTTTGATAAGTTTTGCGGTTTCATCTTCACTTGTGCTGAGCATAATGGCGTTGTTACGGCTTTTGCTCATTTTTTGCGAACCATCGAGCCCAAGAATAACGGGTGCGGTACTGAGCAATGCCTGCGGTTCAGGAAATACAGCCGTTTTTTTGGCAAACCTATCATTGAACCGGCGAGCGATCGTTCTGGTCAGTTCAAGGTGGGGCAATTGATCCTTGCCAACCGGTACCACATTGCCTTTACAGAATAGTATGTCCGCTGCCTGGTGAACTGGATAGATATACATTCCGGCATTGATGCGTTTTTGACCCGATGCCTGGATTTCTTCCTTGACGGTGGGGTTTCTATCTAGCTCGGAATTGGTTACCAGCGTTAAAAAGGGTAATAATAACTGGTTCAATTCAGGTATTTGGCTATGAGGAAATATAATAGTTTTATTGTTTGACGGATCCAGTCCGGCAGCCAGATAATCGAGAGTGAGCTGTTGCACGTTTTCTGAAATATTTTCGAAATTGTCACGGTCCGTTAATACCTGATAGTCGGCAATCACGATAAAAGTCGGTACGCCCATTTGTTGCAGTCGAACGCGATTTTGCAGCGACCCGAACAGGTGGCCTATATGAAGTCTGCCGGTAGGCCGGTCACCGGTCAGTACGCGGTATTTTTCAGGATTGGCAACCAGGTCAGCCTCCAGTTTCTGGCTTCTCTCCAGCGTTGCCTCAAAAGTTCCGTATTCGATTTTATGCTTTGACAAAAGCTTGCTCCTATTCCAGCCGTAGAAACCAAGAAGTGGTGCCTGGTGGCACGATAGAGGTGATATGACGAGTCATTACCAAAAAAATGACAGCGCATAAAAAAAAGAGCTTGCAATATGAGGCGGTTTCCTCTGTAAGCTCTTTTTTTATCAATTAAATGGTGGCTACACCGGGATTTGAACCTGGGACCCCATCATTATGAGTGATGTGCTCTAACCAACTGAGCTATGTAGCCTTAACCAGAAGGCGCGTATTTTGTTGTTTTTGGTTGATTATGTCAACCCCTTTATAGGCGATTTTAAACAAACAGCGCGATTAGACATTGAATCGGAAGTGAACTACATCGCCGTCCTGGATGATGTAGTCCTTGCCTTCGAGACGCCATTTTCCGGCTTCTTTCGCGCCTTGTTCGCCACTGTATTGAATAAAGTCATCATAGGCGGTGACCTCGGCACGAATAAACCCTTTTTCGAAATCGGTATGAATGACTCCTGCGGCCTGTGGAGCACTGGCACCAATTCTTACTGTCCAGGCTCTGACTTCTTTTTCACCCGCGGTAAAAAAGGTTTGCAGGTTGAGCAGGGCGTAGCCAGCGCGAATAACCCGATCCAGCCCGGCTTCCTCCATTCCGAGATCGGCCAGGAATTCGGTTTTTTCTTCATCTTCCAGTTCGGCAATTTCCGCTTCCAGCTTGTTGCAAATTGGCACGACGACGGCGTTTTCCATGTGGGCTATTTCGCGAACCTGGGTTAGGTGAGGATTGTTTTCGAAACCGTCTTCGTCAACATTGGCTATGTACATGGTCGGCTTGATAGTGAGCAGGTGTATTTCGCGCAACAGAAACAGTTCATCGGCGGTCAGGCCAGCGGAACGAACCGGCTTTGCCTCGTCAAGGTGAGGTAATAGTCGTTCCATAATGGCTATTTGTGCTTTCGCGGTTTTGTCGCCACCTTTGGCTACGCGAGTCAGTCTCTTGATCGCTTTCTCTACACTGTCTAGATCGGCCAGAGCCAGTTCGGTATTGATTACGTCGATATCGGCTGCCGGGTTAATCTTGGCTGCTACATGGACGACGTTTTCATCTTCAAAGCATCTGACTACATGAGCGATGGCATCAGTTTCCCGAATATTGGCCAGAAACTGGTTACCAAGACCCTCGCCTTTAGACGCTCCAGCGACCAAGCCGGCTATATCGACAAACTCCATGGTGGTAGGTATCACTTTTTGCGGTACGACAATTTTGGCAAGTTTATCCAGCCGGGAGTCTGGCATGGGTACTATGCCAGTATTGGGTTCGATGGTGCAGAATGGAAAATTCTCAGCATTTATGCCCGCCTTGGTCAGTGCGTTGAAAAGGGTGGATTTGCCCACATTGGGTAGGCCGACGATGCCGCAGTTAAAGCCCATGTTGATTTCCTGATAGTGATTTCTAAAATTGTGTTGGTGGCTTATGTTGTTATCTTGGCGAAGGACGATACGAATTGATCTTGTTCATCGCGATTGGAAGCTCACCCGCCGCTAAATGATGGAGCGCTCTTTTCGCTTGGTCAAAGGCGTCATCGAGAAGTGCCGACTCGCTTTGTCCGATTTTTCCCAATACATAGCCGGTCACTTTTTCTTTGCTTCCCGGATGGTCTATGCCCACTCTCAGGCGATAAAACTCTTTTTGTCCTGCCAGTGCTTTGATAATATCTTTCAGCCCATTGTGGCCACCGTGCCCGCCACCTGATTTGAGCTTTATTGCGCCACAGGGAATATCGAGTTCGTCATGTGCGACAAGAATCTCGGTGACATCGAGATTGAAGTAATTGGCGAATGCCTGAATGGATAAACCGCTACGGTTCATGAATGTGGTTGGAATGAGCAGGTGGATATCCCGGCTATTGACGATGATTTTGCCATACAGACCATGGAATTTTTTTTCCGGCCTCAATGTGCCCTGATATTCCGAGCACAGATAAGAGACGAAAAGCGCTCCAGCATTATGTCTTGTATTCTCGTATTCTTTGCCTGGGTTGCCCAGGCCAACGATTAACTTTATCGACACTGTTGGAGCTCCTTCGTAGCATCAGGCATTCTGCCTGAGCATGCTGCTCAGCATTAGAACGTCAGGCTGACGTTTCGCCTTCGTCTTCGCTTTCGCCTTCACCTTCTTCGCCGTCTATTGGTTCACCTTTCGCTTTGTGTACAGAGGCAACGGGCAGGTCGCGATCAGCGCCTTGTGCCAAAGCGGTAATAGCCACACCTTCCGGAAGCTTGAGGTCTGACAAGTGAACGATTGTGTCGTTGTGTATCGCACTCATGTCGACCTCGATAAATTCAGGCAAATTACCAGGCAAACAGGTAATTTCGACGTCAGTCATCTGGTGAGAAATAACGCCACCTTCCATCTTCACACCGACACAGATTTCTTCGTGAACGAAGTGGAGTGGAACGTTGACGTTAATAGCTTGATCCTTGGATACGCGTTGAAAATCTGCGTGCATCACGTAGCCTTTGGCGGGATGACGTTGTAAGTCTTTCAAGATGGCGTCTTGTTCTTTGCCGTCGTATTTAATGGTAAGAATATGAGAATAGAAGGCTTCGTTTTCCAGTAACTTGGATATGTCTTTCAGTATCAGTGACAAGTTGACCGGTGCGTCTTTGCCGCCGTACATAATTGCTGGAACTTTGCCTTCGATCCGACGCAGGCGGCGGCTCGCACCTTTCCCCTGCGTGTCACGAAATTCGGCTTCTACTACGAAATGCTTGCTCATTTTGTTTTCCTGTTGTTGGGTCGACAAATGCTTTGCTTGACAAAGCAGTTTACACAGCTTGTTGGCCTAACACATGTCTAGTAAAAGGTTGCCCGCGACCAGGCAACCAGCTTGTGTTTTTTGCACTGACTGGGTTTCAGTCAGGTACAAGTAAAACAACCAGAGCCTCCGTAGAGGCTCTGGTAGATTTTGCCAATGAGATTTGCGGCCTTGTCAATCAACCTGCCTAATCAAAGAGGGCGCTGATAGACTCTTCATTGGAAATGCGTCGAATTGACTCTGCGAGAAGCATGGCCATCGAAATGACGCGGATTTTATCACATTTTTCTACTTTGTCACCTACCGGAATGGTATCTGTGGTAACCAGGCCATCCAAAGCGGAGCTTCGTATATTGTCCAGCGCCGCTCCTGATAGAACGGGGTGAGTGATATAAGCGACGACTTTCTCTGCACCGTGTTCTTTCAGTGCATTTGCCGCTTTGCAAAGGGTTCCGGCTGTATCGACGATATCATCGACCAATATGCAGGTTTTACCTGCAACATCCCCGATAATGTGCATGACCTGCGATTCATTGGCGTTAGGCCGGCGTTTGTCGATAATCGCCAAGTCGGCGTCTTCCAGTCTTTTGGCCGTTGCCCTTGCCCTTACCACGCCGCCAACGTCAGGCGAAACAACGAGAAAATTTTCGTAGTTGCATCGTTCGATATCGTCGATCATCGAAGGCGTGGCATAAATGTTGTCAACGGGAATATCAAAAAATCCCTGAATCTGATCAGCATGAAGATCGACAGTGAGGAGGCGATCGATACCGACACTGGTCATCATATCGGCGACTACTTTGGCACTGATCGGGACTCGATTGGATCGTACACGACGATCTTGGCGTGCATAGCCAAAGTAGGGGACAACCGCTGTGATTCGGGCGGCGGATGCTCTTCTGAGCGCATCCGCCATAACCGCCAGCTCCATAATGTTGTCATTGGTAGGAGCGCAGGTTGGCTGAATGACAAAAACGTCTCTGCCTCGCACATTCTCGTTGATTTCAACCGAAATTTCGCCATCGCTGAATTTAGCGACAGTCGCATCGCCTAATGGAACATGGAGTTTCTTGGTGACAAGCCTGGCTAACTCTGGATTGGCATTTCCGGAAAAAACCATCAACTGGGACACAATATCATCCTCTGAGCGAGTACGCGTAACAATGTGCAAGGGGATTTTGGGGAAGTTGGCTGGGGTGGCTGGATTTGAACCAACGCATGGCAGGATCAAAACCTGCTGCCTTACCGCTTGGCGACACCCCAGTATTTTTTTTCATATTAAGGCGAATCTTTCAAATTGAGTTCTTTATGCAAAGAAGATCTGTCGATGCCTTGTGCAACAAACCCGCTCCAGTGTTCGGGACAATTCCTCAACACTTCCAGGGCAGCTGCTTTGGACTGGAAATCGGCGAATATACAGGCACCTGTTCCAGTCAGTCTCGCTCTTCCGAATTGGCCAAGCCAATTCAGTCCTTTTGCTACCTCAGCGTATGTTTCGGCGACGATAGCCTCACAGTCATTGCCGAGATTCTGGATTTCTCCGTCAAGAGCGGGCGCTATTGTTAACTTTGGCGAGTCTCTTGTCAACCTTTTATTTGAGAAAATTTCACCCGTATTGATTTCACAGTCCGGTCTGATAACCAGATACCAGTGCGGGCCGAGTGAGACCGGCGTCAGTTGTTCCCCGATGCCCTCTCCCCAGGCACTGCGACCATGCACAAATACCGGAACATCTGCGCCAAGAGACAGGCCAATTTCGGCGAGCTGGTTAATTGTTAAACCGGCAGACCAGAGACGATTCAGTGCCAGCAATGTGGTCGCTGCATTGGAGCTGCCTCCACCAAGGCCGCCTCCCATGGGAAGCACTTTGTCGATTTTTATTTGTGCGCCATGGCAGTAACCGGTTTTTTCTTTTAATGCCATCGCTGCCTTGTAAATCAGATTGGCAGATTGTTTGATTCCGGGCAATGGAGTCGCGACGGTGATTTCATGCGCTTTAGTAAAATAGAGTGTGTCGCCATAGTCCAGCAACTGGAACAGTGTTTGCAGCTCATGATAGCCGTCAGGGCGTTGTCCGGTGATGCGTAAAAACAGGTTGATTTTGCAGGGGGACGGTAAGATCAGGGTTGAGTTCATGAATGTGGCAAAATCCATTGTGCAATGATTAGCGTAATCTTGTTTTGGGTATCGGATATCACAATTTTACCCGGTAAATACAAGTCAGTGATTTTTTTGTATCGGCCGGGTGTAATGTGCCAGCCAGATTGGATAATGGTATGTGGGTTGCCCTGGTTGTCGAAGGTAATGGAATAACTCGCTTCAGGGGAGGGGATGCCTTTTATCCAAAAGGGAATGCTGGCCAACGGAAGTCGCCAGCCCGTTTGCTCGTGTAGAAGTTGTCCAGGGTGGTGAGAATGGACTATTTGTCCGTCGGAATGAATAATAAACAGTTCGTTTTCGGAGCCTTCCAAAACGGTGGTTCCTATACCAAGCAAGGCTGAAGAAAGTTTGATCCTGAAACTGTCACCAGTTTGATTCCATTCATTGATAACGGCTGAATCCGACTGTTTCGGCGAGCGAACACCGATTTTTCCATACACTGACCAAGTTTGAAGCTGGTGTAAGTGGTTTAGTCTGTTTTCCCAGTTGTCAGGAACCGCACTGCTGGATGAGGTAGCCATCTCTGGAGATGTCGCGCAGGCACTGAGAAATCCGATCAAAATAGCGGCCAAAAACCGCGAAACGAAATTCAAAGAAAATACCATGCTATGCATGGTCTGGGTCGATAATAGTCGAGGCATAGGAGCTATTCGAATGAAATTCCAAACTTGTCAAGCGTCTTGTTTAATATGCTGTGGTTTTTATCCTGTTTGTAGGCTTTTTGCCATATTTTCAGTGCCAAGCCCTTTTGCTTTGTTACCCATAACACTTCGCCGAGATGTGCGGCAACTTCGGGGTCAGGGAACTTGGCATAGGCAGCGTTCAAATAGTCCAAGGCCTGCTCGGTATTTCCCATCCGATAGTAAACCCAGCCCAGGCTGTCGATAACTGCCGGGCTGTCCGGTTTTAGTTCAAGTGCTTTCGATATCAGTTGCAATGCCTCAGGGTATCGTTCGGTTTTATCTGCCAGTGTGTAACCCAGGGCGTTGAGGGCTACCGCGTTGTTTGGCTCCAGTGCAAGAATTTTCCGTAAATCCAGTTCCATTTCAGCCACCTTGTCCTGGCGTTCGAACAACATTGCTCTGGCGTAAAGTAAGTTGGTATTTTCAGGATGCCGGAACAGTGCTTCAGTTACTTTTTCGAGCGCAAGTTCGGTATTTTTCAGATCCAGCAGCAGGTTGACCTCGACCTGCCAAAAGCCTGCGGAGCTTTCAGGGGAGTCTAAGCGTAATTGCGCCAGGTGCTGCAAGACTGCATCCAGTTCGCCCCTTTCTGCTTTCAGATAACTCGATCTGGCTAGTGAGTTAAAAAAATGGCTGCCACTGGAGATTGCGTCATAGTGCTTGATTGCAGTGTCAACCTCATCGTTATCATCGGCCAATCGGCCAAGATAAAAGTTGGCTTCGTTACTATACTGGCCTTGGTTCAGCAGTGCCGTCAGCTCCTGTTTCGCTGTCTTGGTTTCGCCCATTTCAAGTGACACCAGTGCATGTGCCAGTTTCAATCCCGGGTTGTCCGGATAGCGTTTGACCAGTTTTCGATATTCTTCCTCCGACCTTTCGAGATCACCGTCGTCAATCAGCATGCGAGCATAGAGTGTCGAAAGTTTTCGGTTGGCTGGAAATTTTCGGGTGGCTTTACCCAATAGCGACAGCGCTTCTTTAATTCGACGCAAATCATACAGCAATGTGGCTTTCAGCAATAAGCCGAGTTGAAATGTCGGGTCGGCGTCCAGGTACGCCTGGATAATGTCGAGCGCGGCTTCATGTTGTCCACGAGTTCGGTTTATCAACGCGTAGCTATAGCCTATTTCCTGGTTATTCGGGTATTTTTCCGAGAGTGTTTTGTAAAGTGTCAGCAGGTGTTCCTGATCTTCCGCTGGCAGCGTTTTTGCATGAATCGCCAATGCTTCAAAATCTGCGTGCCCGCCGAGTACCAGTATTTTCTCCATATATGCGATAGCTTCAACATATTGGTTCATCCGGATATATTGAAAAGCGAGGATTTGATGCGGATCCAAAGCCTCCGGCGCGACTTCCAGCCAGGTTTTGCTGAGTTCTAGCATCGCATTGTTGGCTTTGAGGAATCGAGCTATATGCATTGCCCGTTTGATAACGCCCAGGTCTTTTGTTTGTCGAGCTTGCTGAACGTAGTTCAATAGCGAAATATCAAATCGGTTTCGCTGGCCGGCGATTTCAGCGGCTAACAGCGAATAAAGGGTTTCCGGGCTGAAATCGCCTTCTTCAGGCTCCGGTTTGGCTGGAACCTGGTTGTGCAATGGGGGTGTGGCGGCCGGTTCGGTGGGGTTCGGTTTTGGGGTGAGCGAGCATGCACCCAGCGAAGTCATCGCTATTACCGCGAGCAATAACTGAATGATGAAAGTCTGGGGGCAATACCAGGGCAAATGGGTATCAGTTGTATTTTTAGCTATATTCATATTTGGCTTGTTTGCAGACGATACTCACTATGGTGAGTCGGACCGGAAGGTCATGTCTTGTCAATTTGAAATAAAGGATAGTCGATTTATAGCCAGTTTTATGGTCAATGTCGAGCTTTATTCTGTCAACAAAAACGCTAATCTTTGTTAACTTTGCCTAACTTTTGTTAAATCGAAATATGTTACTGGTATGCGACCTTTTGGGAAGGTAGAATTACCGGCTGCTTCAATTCGGAAATTTTTTAAGATCTATGTCTTTACTGGCGCTTGGCATTAATCACAAAACAGCCTCTGTGGATGTTCGTGAAAAGGTCGCTTTTTCCCCTGACAAAATCAGGCAGGCACTTAGCCGGGTGCTTGATGTCAGTAAAGTCAATGAAGTCGCTATTCTCTCTACCTGTAATCGTACCGAATTATATTGCTCAACTGAGTTGACCGGCAGCCGTTTACTATTGGAGTGGCTGAGTGATTATCATGATTTGAGTGTGAGTGACCTGGAGTCTTGCAGTTACGCTTATTGGGATGAAGATGCGGTGCGGCATATGATGGAGGTTGCCAGTGGTCTGGATTCGCTGATTCTGGGTGAACCCCAGATATTGGGGCAGCTTAAATCTGCCTACTGTGTAGCCAAAGAGGCCAACGCGGTCGGCTCGATACTCGGCCGATTGTTTGAACAGGCGTTTTCTGTTGCCAAGCGGGTTCGCACCGATACGGCAATTGGCGAAAACCCGGTTTCTGTTGCCTATGCAGCGGTGAGTCTGGCTGGTCACATATTTTCGGATATGTCTAAAAACGCCGCTTTATTGATTGGTGCAGGTGAAACGATTGAACTGGTTGCTCGGCACCTGAATGAGATAGGTGTCACTGATATCACGGTTGCCAATCGAACTCTGGACAGGGCCAAATCTCTGGCCAGCCTGTTTGACGGCAAAGCCGTGGTGCTGTCAGAGATTCCAGATCAGTTGCCCTTTGCGGATATCGTTATCACCTCTACGGCGAGTCCACTGCCAATTTTAGGTAAGGGAGCGGTGGAAAGTGCACTTAAAATTCGTAAACACAGTCCGATATTTATGGTTGACATTGCGGTTCCTCGTGATATCGAGCCACAGGTCGGGGAGCTGGACGATGTCTACCTGTATACCGTCGATGACCTGCAAAAAGTGATCGATGAGAACATCAAGTCACGTGAGGGGGCTGCCGAAGAGGCCCGCCATCTGGTTGCCAGCGGCGCTACCGAGTTTATGTCCTCTTTACGGGAACTTGGCGCAGTTTCGATACTAAAACAGTTTCGTTCTCAAGCCGAAAACCTGAGGGAACGCGAGTTGACCAAGGCGCTGAAGTCACTTTCAGCCGGTGCTGCCCCGGAGAAGGTGTTGGCCGCCCTGGCGAGAGGAATAACCAATAAGTTGATTCATACGCCGACGGTACAAGTGCGGAAAGCCACGTCCGATGGCAAAAACGAAGTCAGCGATTGGCTTTCTTTTTTGTTTGAGCTGGAAGAAAAACAAGATTCAAGGGTACCAGAAGCGGAAAAAAAGCAAGGATAGCTTGTTTTTGGATGCCAGTTTTCCAATTTGATAACTAACCCAAGGTGTCGATGTGGTTGAAAATAAATGAAAGAATCAATTAGATTGAAATTGCAGCATATCTCAGAGCGATATGAAGAGCTGGCAGGTTTGTTAAGCGACTCCGGTGTCATCTCAGACCAAAACCAGTTCCGGGCGCTATCCAAAGAATACGCCGAAATCGAGTCGGTGGTGAAAGTCTATCACCGGTTTTGCCAGACCGAAGATGATATAGAAGAAGCGCGATCGCTGTTAAAGGATGCCGACCCGGCTATGCGTGAAATGGCAGAAGAAGAGCTGGCAGCGGCGGAGGCTTCGAGGCAGACCCAGGAATCGGAGCTGCAAAAGCTTTTGCTACCGAAAGATCCCAATGACACCCACAATACTTTTCTGGAAATACGAGCAGGCACCGGTGGCGATGAGGCGGCAATTTTTGCCGGCGATTTATTCCGTATGTATGCGCGATATGCCGAAGCACAAAGGTGGCAGGTGGAAGTGATTAGCGAAAATGCCGGTGACCACGGTGGCTACAAGGAAATAATTTGTCGTGTCGTTGGCAATGGCGTTTACGGCCATCTCAAGTTTGAGTCCGGAGCACATCGTGTTCAGCGGGTTCCTGAAACTGAATCCCAGGGTCGTATCCATACCTCAGCCTGTACGGTAGCCGTAATGCCGGAGGCTGAATCGCTGGATGATATCGACATTAACAAAGCGGATCTAAGAATTGACACCTTCAGAGCCTCGGGCGCGGGCGGTCAGCATGTAAACAAAACGGACTCGGCGATACGAATCACGCATCTTCCCACGGGTATAGTCGTCGAGTGTCAGGATGAACGATCCCAGCATAAGAACAAGGCCAAAGCCCTTTCTCTTTTGCAAGCCAGGTTACGCGATGCCCAGCAGGCAGCACAGGACAAAGAGCAGGCGGAAACCCGAAAAAGCCTGGTTGGCAGCGGTGACAGGTCGGAACGTATTCGTACCTATAATTATCCTCAGGGTCGGGTGACTGACCATCGTATCAACCTGACTTTGTACAAGCTGGATGAAGTCATGCAGGGAAGTCTCGAATCGGTGATACAGCCGTTGGTGAACGAGTATCAGGCTGATCTGCTTGCCAGCTTGTCTGATGATTGACTCAAGATAACTGATGTTTTACCGCGATGACAATTTCCGAATTACTGGATTCTGTGCAGTTACCGGACTCCAGCACGCCTCGGCTCGATTTGGAGGTTTTGCTCGGCTTTGTCTTGAACAAGCCTCGGGTTCACCTTTATACCTGGCCAGAAAAAAACGTGACTCCTGAAGATGAAAGTCTTTTTTTGAAGCTGGTTGAAAAGCGCCGTTGTGGCGAGCCAATTGCGTACCTGGTCGGTGAAAAAGAATTCTGGAGCTTGAACTTGGGCGTTGACTCAAGCACATTGATTCCCCGACCCGACACAGAGACAGTGGTCGAGCTAGTGTTGCAGTTGGTCAGTGACCAGCGGGTTACTCCAGCGAAAATACTCGATCTGGGTACCGGGACTGGTGCCATTGCTCTGGCTTTGTCCAGCGAGTTTCCAGATGCAGAAGTCTGGGGGGTTGACAAATCAGCATCGGCCATCTCACTTGCCATCGATAATGGGGCAAAAACCGGTATCGAGCGTTGTCACTTTCTGGTCAGTGACTGGTTTGCCAATATCAATACCACAGACTTTGACATTATTGTCAGTAATCCTCCCTATATTGCCCAGAATGACCCACATTTGAAGCAAGCCGATATCCGCTTCGAGCCATTGTCTGCGTTGGTATCGGGTGACGATGGTTTGACCGATATACGACATATCGTTAGCGAAAGTCCTGCCTATCTGGCTGAAAATGGCTGGCTTTTACTTGAACACGGCTATGATCAGTCGTTCGAGGTAAAAAGCATGCTGATCGATGCCGGATTTAAAAGTTTGAATACGGTCAAGGATTTCGCCGGACTCCCCAGAGTCAGTTATGGCTGTCTGCGCAGATTAACATCAATAACCTAGTTGCTGTGCAGGTGTGACCGAATTGGCTGACGACCCCGCTTCTGCGTGATGGTCGCCAGCGTTGCGGGCTAGAGATTTGCTTCCGCGTACTCTGCCAGAATCGATCTTGGTACACCCTGCAAATGAACGTGACCACCATATTTGAATTGCTTGAATCGTTCAGTCAGGTAGGTCAGGCCTGAACTGGGCGGGCTCAAATAAGGTGTGTCTATTTGCGCTAGATTGCCGAGACAAATCACCTTACTGCCGTTACCCGCACGGGTAACGATGGTTTTGACCTGGTGTGGTGTCAGGTTCTGGCACTCATCGATAATGATCAGGCTGTGTTGAAAACTTCTGCCGCGAATATAATTCAAGGATTTGAATTGAATGGGCACTTTGTCCAGAATGTAGTCGACGCTACTGTGGGTGTTTTCATCATCCTCATGCAACGCCTCCAGGTTGTCGGTAATGGCACCGAGCCATGGCTCCATTTTTTCCGTTTCTGTCCCGGGCAAAAAGCCGATATCCTCATCGAGCCCTTGCACACTTCGAGTTGCGATAATTCGTTTGTATCGCTTGCTTGCTATCGTCATTTCTATTGCCGCAGCGAGCGCCAGAATGGTTTTACCGGAGCCTGCCGCACCGGTAAGATTAACCAGATGGATGTCTGGATCGAGTAATAGTTGCAGTGCGATTGCCTGATAGATATCCCTGGGTATCAGCCCCCACGCTTCCTGATTCAATAAATCCTCTTTGGTCAGATCCTGAACAATGATACTGTCGTCGTGTATTTCTGTGATCTTACCGATGAATCCCATTTCATCCAGTATAAACTCATTGATATTCACTTTTTCGAGTTTACCAAGCTTGGGTAAAATATGTTCGGTAATGCCTTCTCGTTGTACCGTTTCGACTTTTTCGATGGTTTCCCAGAACGAGTTCGGGTATTCGCAATAGCCTTTGGGTAAAAGGTCGACATCGTCAACCAGTTGGTCGTTGTGGTAATCCTGAGCTTCGACACCAAACCCGCGTGCTTTGAGCCTCATGTTGATATCATTACTGACCAGAAAAACCCGCTTGTTCTGGTAAGTGGATTGCAAGTTCACCAGGCTGTTGATTATTTTATTGTCGTTGAGGTTGGCAGGCAGACGGGGTGAGTTGGGTGGTTCCGCGCTCATCAGAATGGAAATGGTACCCAAAGGCTTCGACTTTTCGCCGCGCTTGATCGGAACACCTTTTTCTATTTGTTTCGGTGTGGCATCACCCAGAATGTTGTCAATTGCACGAATCGCTTGCCGGCATTCGGCGGCAATTGACTGTTTGCCGGTTTTGAGTGTATCCAACTCTTCTAAAACCGTCATTGGGATAATGACTTCGTTCTCTTCAAAGTTTAATAGAGAATTTGGGTCATGGATCAATACGTTGGTGTCCAATACATAGACTTTCTTGGTTGATTTTGAGTCTGCCATAGCGTTGACCTGTTGCTACATCCGTTCATGCTTATGTTGCATTATGCAGATTGTAGCCGGGAATGCCAACTGCCCTGTTTCCTCGCCCTGAAGGGCGAAGTTTGCTAACGGAACCGACAAAATGGCAGAGGGCGTCTGGGCGTTTACGACGGGACGATCAGTCTAAGCAGGTCATAAGTGGTGATAATGCCTGTTACCTGGCCGTCTTTGGTAACGAAAATTCGGTGCAGGTGTTCGTCCATCATTTGTTGTGCGACATCACCAATCGAAGACTCTTCAGCGACTGAAAAAACGATGGGGCTCATGATATCGCGTACTTCTACAGGCATTTTTTGCATTTCTTCAAAAAGGAACTGGCGGAGTTTTCTGGCCTCTATTCGTTCATCTTCAGTCAGTTCGCTTTCCGCTTCCGATGGTGTGGAGTTAAAATGAAAGTCTGCAACATCTTGCAGGGTGGCGATTCCGACAATGCTGCCTTCGGCGTTGACGACCGGACTACCCGATATGTCATTGTCAGAGCAAAATCTGGCGAATTGTTGTATTGTCCAGTTTTCCGGCACGGACTTTACATGGGGGGTCATTATATCCTTGGCGAGTTTGTCCATTGTTGAAACCTTGCGATATGAGTGTAGTGTGCCAGCCGGATTATATCAGGATTTTTATAAAAATCTGCTCGTCTGTCACATCTTGCCAGCCGTTTTAACTCCAATGATTTGACCTCGGTCATCTGTCACTATTTCTGCATTTCGATACTTACTCCGGTTTGCCACGGTTGCCAGTTTTTTTAACGACTTAAACGGAATATCCAGCAATAATGCGTCAATAAGCCAATCGGGCAGCACGCCACCAGGTTCAGTGTGCTGAAACCAGGTGACATGAGTGGTGTTTTGATTTGTGGGCTCGAATATGTAAACAGTGTTTGCGCTGGTAACCCGCTCATATTCTTCCTGGGGCGGTTTTTTGTCATTTACCGCATGCATTTCCATCCATATTTGATTTTTTGCCGGCTCTCGCCAGGTCGAGATCAGTAACACATAGTCTCTGTCAGTGGCCGGCCAGGGTAAATCGTTCACTGAATAAACATGGCGTTCGTTAAAGCTTTCTGCATCGAGGCCATAGGAAATGATGCAGCCATGCAACCATTCTACGCAGGAATTGGGGGCAGTCATCACTGCCAACACATTGTCTATCGGGGCTTTTAACGTTGTCGTTGCCTTGAATGCCTTGACCGAGGAATCAGGAACTTCCTTGACGAAGACTTGGATATTGTCTTCGTTCAGCTTTTGATCCCAGTTTGAGTCGTCTTTGACGAGAGCTTCCGGCAGATTGACATGCTTTGGCATTGCCAATGCCGATGGGGTCTGGAGCGTGGTCAATATTATCGAGATCGAATAAATAACGCTTTTTGAAAACAGTGTATTCATAGCATTCCATTGAGTGGGCAAGTAATAGCAATAGGACAGGAAATACTTTTCCCTGAATACGGGTCTAGTTTCAGGGCGGCCAGCAAGCAGCCGCCAATTTCAGGAATCTAGTGTGGCTAGTCAGTTATCAGCCTGCTCATCAGGTAAGGTCACATCCAGCTCCAGTACTGAACAATTGTCGTTTTTGTTAAGCTGAACCTGTACGTCATCTTGCGATATCGAAACGTATTTCCGAATCACTTCAAGAATCTCCCGCTGCAACTCAGGCAGGTAATCGGGCTGACTTCTTCGGGTTCTTTCATGAGTGACTATTATCTGAAGCCTCTCTTTTGCGACTGATGCCGTGTTTTTTCTAGTTGTCTTAAAATAATCCCAGAAACTCATTTTTATACCCCAAACATGCGCTTAAAGAAGCCTTTTTTCTCTACCTCGATAAAGCGATGTTCGACATCTTCACCCAACAGTCTGCTCACCGCATCACTGTAGGATGCGCCTGCGTCGCTGTTATTGTCCAAGATGACCGGGTCACCTTTATTGGAGGCGTTTAGTATGGATTGTGATTCTGGGATGACTCCCAGTAGTTTTATCGCCAGAATATCTTTTACATCTTCCACCGAAAGCATTTCACCTCTTTCGACACGCTCCGGGCTATAGCGGGTTAGCAGCAGATGCTCTTTGACCGGCTCCAATGCCAGCTCCGCTCTGCGGGACTTGCTTTGCAAAATTCCCAATATCCTGTCCGAGTCACGTACGGAGGAGACTTCCGGGTTGGTGACGACAATGGCTTCATCAGCGAAATAGAGTGCCATATAGGCACCATGTTCAATACCCGCAGGGGAATCGCAGATAATGTATTCATAGGTTTCGGACAGTTCATTAAGAACTTTTTCGACCCCTTCTTTGGTCAGGGCCTCTTTGTCCCGGGTTTGGGATGCAGGTAGAATAGAAAGACTGCTTACGTGTTTGTCCTTGATAAGTGCCTGGTTGAGCGTTGCTTCACCGTTGATGACATTGACGAAGTCGTAGACAACCCGTCTTTCACAATTCATTATCAAATCGAGATTTCTCAAACCAACATCGAAGTCGATGACGACCGTTTTTTTTCCGCGCAGGGCCAGCCCTATTGCGATCGATGCGCTGGATGTGGTTTTGCCCACTCCTCCTTTCCCAGAGGTGACCACTATGATCTTTGCCAATTTAATTCCTACCTTTCAATATGAAATACGAGGTGAGTGACCAGCTGTTTAAAATGCAGTTGGTGTTTGTTAATCGCTAAACGAGTGGTTTTATCGTTAGCCTCTCCTGATCGAGAAAAATTTGTCGTGGCTCACGCCAGCCTTTATCTTGTAAATCTTCACTGATTTTATATTGTCCAGCGACGGAAACAAGCTCTGCTTCGAGGCTTTGACAGAAAATTCTCGCTTTTGTGTCTCCTTTGATACCTGCCAAAGCCCTGCCGCGCAACGGGCCGTAGACATGGATATTGCCATCTGCCAGTATTTCCGCTCCGGCACTGACCGGTGCCAAAACAATCAAATCAGTGCCACTGGCGTAGACTTGTTGTCCAGAGCGCACCGGAGTATAGACAATTTTTGCCGGTTTTGCCTGGTCGCTTGTTTCGCTATTTGGATGCTGCCTGGCAGACTCAACCACGTGTGGCGATTCGGGTGTTTGAGTTAGCTGTGTTGGTTGAGTCGCTTCAGGCTGGTCACGTGGTTCTTTGTCTGGTGGGGTCGGCGCAGGTTGAGTTTTTTTGCCAGCAGCGGGTAATATCGCTAGTCCACTCATTCTGGCTGCGGTTATATGATGCTTGCTGCCGCCGCGTATCGCGACAGGATAGATGTGCATTTTTTTGCAGATGGTGACCAGTCGGCTGAAGTCTATCGGTTGCTCGTGGTGTTCCAGTTTTTCAAGTGCCAATACAATGGGCGTATCCTGGAAAAAAGTGGGTGCTTGATCAACCTTTGCTTGCAACACTTGCTCAAAATCGAGTGGATCGTCACGCACCAATTCAAGCACAGTCATCGGGATCAGTGCCCCTTTCATGGTAAAACTGGCTTCAACGGTATTGGGAGACGGGGTTTGCATGAACAGATTGGTTCCTTGTCATTGTTGTCGTGATGAGTATTGGATGAGAATAGTCTCAATAAACCGGACACTTATACAATACTGTTTATAAAAACAGGTGTAAATTGCTGTGTAAAACCTCATAAGCTGGGGAACTGGAGAGTGAAAGTCGTTATAACATTGGGTGTGGAGTCGATAGATACCTCGCCTCCCATCAGTTCAATCATGTGCGTGCTGACACACAGGCTCAAGCCTGTGCAGTCGGTATCAGCCAGTTTTTTGCTAAATGTCGAAAAACGATCAAATGCAGTTGACAGGTCTTTGGGATGAACGCCTTGGCCAGGAAAGGAAATCGTCAGTTGTATTTTTTTGGGGGCTATTTCCGCATGGTATCGCGCTGTTCCAGCTTTTTCCATGGTGGCCAATATAAGTGTGACAGTGCCATTGGCCTTTGTATGCGCGATGGCGACCTGAATATACTGGGTCAAAGCGTTTTTTAAGCGATAAGGGTCGGCGTTGATCAAAGCCGATGAGGTCAGGTTTTTGATGTCCAGCGCAACGTGTCGGGCTTTGGCACGGAGTCCCAGATTCGCCACGATTTGTTTTAGTTCCTGTGCCAGGTCATGTTCGGTTAGCTGTAATGTGATGCTCTTGCACTCGATTAATTCGTTGTCGAAAAAATCGTTCAGAACAAAGGAAAGCTCATGCAGGCGTTCATTGGCCGTTCGTAGTCTTTCTTGGACTTTGGCCGAGTTTTTCGTGCTTATCTCTTGCAAGTCGGTTTTAATCAATGCCAGGGTTTTTTCCATTCGGGGAACCACCTGAGACAAAATGACTTTTCGGTCATGCGTGTATTTTACTTCCTCTTCCAGACTATGCACATTGGCCAGAACGTAATCGCCGTGGGGCACACTGATGCGGGCGAGGTATACCTCGGCGTCGAATTCCTTATTCGTTTTATGATTTTTGTTTCGCCACTTGAAACGTTGCTCTTCATAGTTCACCGCTTTTTCCCAGTGTTCGAATATTGCCTTGAACGGCGATGAGTTGGCAGAAAGATGTTGGGTAATGGTGATATTTGGTATTTCCTCCCGGTCAACGCCAAACAGATTCAGCGCCTGCTGGTTCATCTCGACGATGGTGCCATCCAGATCGTGCAGCAAAAGTGCGATGTCGGCATGATCAAACAGGCCGCGTAGCAAGTTTTCTGATTGCTTGAGTTTTGTCTTGCTCGCTGCCAGCTCGTTTAATTGTCGCTGCAGTGTCGCTGTGGCTTTTGTCACTCTTTTGTCCAGCATTTTTTTCCAGGCCAGAACGATAATGAAGCCTAGTGTCGCGAAAAGAAGTAGTGAAACTAATATGATCAACACACCGGGTTGCCGTGGAAGTTGATATTTCTCATCTATCCATTGGTTTAATATGGTATTTTTTTTGGCACTCGGGATTCTTTTCAGGGCTTTTTCAAGTATCGCGGCCAACTCGGGTTGATCTTTTCTCGATGCTATTGAGAGTTTCAGGGAATAACCGGATTTACCTGATATATGAAGGTTAGTCAGCCCGTTTTTATTTATGTAATAGCTGGCCGGGGCGGTAATGCATATCATCGCGTCAAGTTGCCCGTATGAAAGCATATTGAGACCTACTTCAATTGATTCGACAGGAACAAGATCCAATTGCGGGAAGTGACCTTTCACATATTCATGTGCCGCGTAATTTCGTGATACCCCGACCTTTTTGCCTGTCAGTTCTGCCATCGTGGTATGCCGGATGTGGTTTGTTCGGGTGAATATGGCAGCTGGAAAGGTTAGATAAGGTTTGGTGAAATTGAGGTAGTCGTTTCGATTCGGTGTTTGTGCTGCGGCCGCGAGGATATCAATTTTCCCCCGTTGTATGTCTTGAATCACTTCTTCCCAGGTTTCTTTGCGCACCACTACCAGGTCAATGTTGAGTAGTTTTTCAATCTCATTCAAATAGTCGGCGGAGATCCCCACATAGTTATCGTTTGAGTCGAAGTGTTCGATCGGGGGAAAGAAAGGATCCGCCCCGACTTTCAGTGGCATATGCGACCGCAGGTAGGCTTTTTCTTCAAGGTTGAGCCAGTTGGGGTAAGGGTCATGGCTGGCGGAGCCTTCAGGTTCAGCCCGTGCTGACGCATTCAGTGTCATAAGCAGCACAACCAACGATAACAAGCAGCGCACGAGGCCACTTGTCAGACCAACAGTTTCCGATATTCCATCAGTATTTTTCATTGAAATTATACGGTTAACGCTATTATATGGTCAGCTTTTTTGATTTAGTCTAACACTAATTTCGAATTTCCGACACAATAGGCTTGTTTTGCTGGTAAATTGCAAAAAGGGTTGTATCCGAATGGCTATATACCGTTGCCTGGCCAAATGCCGGCTTTGTTTGCAATAGGTAGACAACTATTTTTAAATGGGTATGACGCAATATCGGGACAGATATATGTTATTGCTGTCAAATCGGCATTGCACGGTGCTCTGCTGGGCTGGCAATCTCGATGAACCGGGAATTAACAAGAGGTGGCAACGATGGATATGGATAAACAACGGGCGGATATAGTCGGGGAAAATACGCCGCTTTCATTGTCAGAAAAGGCATTCCGGTATCTGGTCAATGCCATCGAGCATACCCTTTCTGCAGAAAACTTCATTGTCAGCAATCTGACTCCTTATGACATTATCCACAGAGATGGAATTATGTCGGTACGGCATTACCTGCCATTGGGAGAAGATGAAATCCTGATCGGGACCGATACGGTGACAGTCAACCGGGATCGAAAACGCGTGCCACTGGTGTTGGTGCCCCCCCTGGCGGCTACGGCCATGGTTTTCGATTTATTACCACAGCGCAGTGTGGTACGTTTTTTTCTGGCCAAAGGGTTTGACGTCTATCTTATCGACTGGGGTGATGTAACAGGAGAACAAAAAGATATTTCTTTGGAAACCTATGTGCTGGAGTGGATGCCCCGGGCATTCGATAAGGTCAGACAGGATAGTGATGAGAAGGAACTTTCTATTTTTTCCTATTGTATGGGTGGACTGCTGACTTTGATGTACGCCGCAGCGGAAAGAGATCCTTATGTGCGGAATATTGTTACCGTGGCCAGTCCGGTCGATATGCATCAGATGGGGGTTGCCGGCAGAATGCTTGCAATGACTTATCGGCCTGCTCAAATCATTTCTCGCCTGTTAAATTTTTCTTTGATGGATCTGCCTTCCAGATACCTGCATATTCCGGGCTGGGTTAACTCCACCGTGTTCAAACTGACCAATCCAATGGGCAGTGTGATCAGCTATTGGGAATTGTTGGTCAATATGTGGGATCGCGAATATGTAAAGAATCACCAAACCATGAAACAGTGGTTTAACGATATGGTCGACTACCCGGGAGAGACTATCAAAGGTATGGCTGTGCGCATGGCGATAAATAATCAAATGGCCAAAGGACGGATGAAAATGGGAGATGCGCATGCGGAATTTGAACGGATACACTGTGCAATCCTGGCTTTTGCCGGTGACTCGGATAAATTGGTTCCGGTTCGGGCGGCTCGGAAAATTCTTGATATTGTGTCCTCGGAAGACAAAGAGTTTTGTGTAGTGCCTGGTGGCCACGCCGGAGTGTTTGCCGGTTCAAAAGCGCCTTCGCATACCTGGGCTATCAGCGCCGACTGGTTGACGGACAGGTCAGATTGAAAGTTGCTGCCTTGGTGACAAAAAGAAACAAAAAAAGAAAACGATGTTACGCCAGAGTACATAGCTGTGACTGAATGGGCCGGAAAATCTTGCTATAGTGAGTCAAAGACTAGCAAAGCAAGCCTGAAATGAATAGTGCTAATTCATTGGCTCGATTTGGAGGAAGTAATGGTACTCCGGCTGTTCCTGGTGTTTATGGCGGTCAATGTCCTGTTTGCCATTGGCAAGGCCAATGCGGTGGACACTTTCAATATTTCAGATTCTCGACTCACTTCAGTAAGTATGGTCAAAGACAGGATAGAAAGAAAAGACTGCGTGCGCAGGTTGGTTTCTTTGTTAGGTAGTTATTTTCTTAACCGTGCAATTACCGTCCATCACTTAGGCTTTCAGCGGCAGTGTCAAACTGATTCGGTGTCAAGTCAAGCGCTTTTTGATATAACAGAAAGTTCTGAACGATTAGATATTGAGTTTTTATTGACTGGTCAATACGCTATCGATGTGCGCCGCGATGGCGCGGTTTTGCATTGGAATATCCAGTTTTAAACGTTCAGTTTCAACTGATTTTTACGCCAGTTTGTCTGGTCTTCTTTTTGTTTCGGCCTGGCCAATACCGGTAACAGACGAAACTCAAACTATCCGATTGTTTTCAGCGACGAAGTTCCAAATTTCTTTTTAGCAAAACGACATACAGGTGGCAATCTTATCCTGTGTTATTAAAAGCTCCGGTTTTTAGAACAGATGCTCGTTAGAGACCTTTAAGCCCGTAAGAGTGGATGACCGTATCGGAAGCTTGGGTCGGGTGTTTGTTGAATGGCGGGCGATGTCTTACAATGAAAGCAGACTTCACACAGTTGTACCGCGTTACAAAACAGGAATACGATGAGTGATGAGCAAAAAAGCATTCTCTATTCATTACAACTTAAAAAACGCGGAAGGCAAAACGGTAGATACTTCTATCGGCGGCCCGCCGTTGGAGTTTGTCGAGGGAGATGGTTCGGTTGTCAAGGGATTGGAGCAAGCACTTCTTGAGCGAAAAGCGGGCGATGTAATCGCCGTAACCGTGCCTCCGGAACTGGCTTATGGTAATCTGGATCAGCGTTTGGTCTATCAGGTGCCTGTCAGTCGTTTCGATAATCTGGCCTCGCTGAAGCCTGGTATGCTGGCTCAGGCTTATGGCGACGAAGAGCATACAACTGTGGTTAGAATCGTTGAAATTGGTGAAAACGAGGTGCTGGTTGATGCTAACCATCCGCTGGCCGGGTTTACGCTTTATTTCGAGGTGGAGATACTTTCGGTAGAAGAGTTGTCTGGTTAGCTTGCTCCCTATTCGTAAAGAGGATGAGCGCCCCCAAAACGCCAGACAAATAAAGTTCAGACGAGGATCGATTTTTATTGGATGCTACAACTGCCCCGAAAATTGCAAACTATTGCCGATCGAGTATTTTCTATGCCTCATCGTCATTCCGTTTCCCGGCAACCAGCATCTTCTCCTTGCAAGAAGGTATTTCGATAGGTTGTTTTCGGTGGAGTCGCTCTCCTTCCCTTGGGAAAGGGGAGGTCGGGAGGGGCTGCCAGGGCTATGTATGGCTTGCCGCTTTCCGGGTTACTCAATTTGACTCTTTATAATCCGCTCCCCGCAGCATGGCTTGAATCAATTCTTCGGCATCGAATTTGGTCAGGGCTTCATTGGCACCAACCTGATGGGCCTGACTGACGCTGATTTCACTCGATAGTGAGGTATGCAGGATAATGTAGGGAGTGCCAAGTTGTGCATCATTGCGCACTTCGAATGCCAATTCATAACCATCGAGTCCGGGCATTTCAATGTCGCTGACCAAAAGTTGGACGGGTGCACCATCCCGGGCATTCTGTTTCATGATGTCAAGAGCATCGTTACCGTTGGTCGATATTTGGTATGGAATATTCATTCTGTCCAATACTTCTGAAAGCTGGGCACGTGCCACGATGGAGTCATCGACCAGCAATATATTGAGCGGTTTCAGTTTTTCTCTTTGCACATCGGTGATAGTGATATTGGCATTGATATCGCTGTCTGGAAAGACCAGTGAAATAATGAGCTCAACATCCAGTAGTTGCACGAGTTTGTCATCGATTCTGGTAATCCCGGTTAAAAATGCTCTTGAACCCAGGTTTTTGGCCGGGGGCGTGATATCTCTCCAATTGCATTCAGAGATTCGCTCGATTTGGCGGACCACAAAGCCGATTGTCTTTCTCTGACAATCAGTGATAATGATAAAACTCTTTGGGCTATCTTGTCGAGACAGCGGTGGATAACCGACAGCGGCGGCCATATCGATAACGGGAATGGTCATCCCGCGTATACTTGCCGCACCAAGTACGAGTGGATGGGAACCCGGCAGCGCAGTCAATGGTGTATAGGGTACTATTTCCCGGACTTTCAGCGTACCGATGGCAAACAATTGCGTCGGCGTTAAACGAAATAACAAAATACCCTGGGACTGGTTGGCCTTGTTTTTCATTAAAGCTGTTTCCTGACGATAATTGAATGGATATTTAACAATGATAGCTCGTTTCACAGCAGTTGCTTTTGTAGCCATTTCGATATCTCGGCAATCTGCTCCATGCAGACTTGATGTTCCATTGGGTAAACAAAGTAATCTGCCTGATAACCCATAGCACGCAGTGTCTCAAAGCCTTTTCGACCCAGTGCTTCTGGCACGACCGGGTCGAACAGGCCGTGATATATTTGAATAGGTATCTGTTGATTGGCCGGGTTGGGGACAATCGTTTTCGCAGTTGCGAAATAGGTCGATAACCCCAGGAAGCCGCCCAGCTTTTCAGGGTAGGTGAGTGCAGCATGGTACCCGACTGCCCCCCCTTGCGAAAAACCGACGACAATAATTCTGTCGCATTCAATACCTCTTTCCCGCTCTCTTTTAATCAGGCTTTGAATTTTTTCGGCAGATTGAAGCAGTTGTATGTCATCGATCTGTCTTTCAAAGTCGATGGCACGTATATCGTACCAGGCCGGCATGCTCATACCGCCATTGATGGTGACCGGCATCGACGGCGCGTGGGGCAGGATAAAGCGAATAGCTGCCTGATCAGGCAGTTTCAATTCAGGTACGATCGGTTCAAAATCATGGCCGTCTGCGCCCAGGCCGTGCAGCCAGATAACGGAAGCGTCGGCTGTTACCTTAGGCTCGATTTCGATACAAGGTAAGAGGTTGCTTATAGGTTGAGCAATGGTTTTCATAGCTTGAGCGCACCTTTGTTTGATGTTGAAAGCGTTATTCCGGATTCTAGCTGAATTTATCTTGAACCGATAATTAACTGTTGAATAAATTGGTTTTATGAATAAAACGGGCATAGGAATCAAGCGTTCCGTCGACAGCTATTTGTTTGATGGCTCTGATTTTTTCCGTGTTATCAATTCGCCTGTGACTTCTGGGATTACCGGCGGTTCTATGTCATTATTCGCCTTACTGGATAATAGAACACAGGAGAGTGACGTATATGAAGGCGATGATATGTAAAGAACTGGGTGGCCCGGAGAAGTTGCAACTGGGTGAATTGGCTCAGCCGGAAATGCTTCCCGGACATATTCGTATTAAGGTGATTGCGTGTGGCATTAACTTTCCTGATACGTTAATCATTCAAGGTAAGTACCAAGCGAAACCCGAGTTGCCCTTTGCGCCGGGGGCCGAGGTTTCAGGTGTGGTTCTGGAAGTGGCCGAAGGTATCAAACATGTCGCGTCGGGCGATCGTGTGCTGGCTATGGCGCAATATGGTGGTCTGGCTGAAGAGCTGGTGGTGCCGGGCCCCGGCGGTAGTCAAGATTCCGGATTCCATGTCCTTTGAGGTGGCTGCCGGTTTTATTTTGACTTACGGTACTTCTTATCATGCGCTGAAACAACGAGCGCAGCTGCAAAAGGGTGAAACTCTGTTGGTACTGGGTGCGGCAGGTGGTGTTGGCCTGGCAGCGGTAGAATTGGGCAAGGCGATGGGCGCTAGGGTTATCGCTGCAGCAAGTACGGAGGAAAAACTTGCCATCGCTAAAGAACATGGTGCCGATGAATGTATCAACTATTCCGATAACGATTTAAAAGAGGCACTGAAAGGTGTCGCCAAAAAAGGTGTCGATGTGGTCTATGATCCGGTTGGCGGGGATTTATTCGATACCGCAAATCGTTGTATGGGCTGGAATGGCCGTTATTTGGTCATTGGTTTTGCCAGTGGCAGAATTCCCGCGTTGCCTGCCAATCTGCCTTTACTCAAGGGTTATAGTTTAATCGGCGTGTTCTGGGGCAATTTTGTGCTGCGGCAAATGCAGGAAAGCATGCAAAACAATCAGGAGTTACTTGCGCTCTATGAATCCGGCGCGTTAAAGCCCTTGATATCCGAAGTGTTTCCGTTGGCTGAAACCGCTGCCGCAATGCAACGTCTGATTTCGCGACAGGTGACCGGCAAAGTGGTGGTTAGAGTCGCGGTAGCATAATTCAGGTTTTTCCCGCTCGAACGCTGACCTCGGGTGCCGGATAAGTCGCTAAATCTGTTGGCAAAAACTCAGTGTGGATGTCGCTGAGAATATTGCAGACTGATCATTCTGTCGAAGGGTTCGAGCATCGAGTCAAAACCGTTTTCAGGGTCCAGTATCGTCAGTGCTTGTATAGTGCTTTCAATCGTTGATAGCCCGTTGGCGACTGACGTTTTCCTTATTTTATAGCGGGATATCAGGTTCCCGGTCAGGCTTAATCTGGGCAGCGTTTGCAATGCCGGGTGACAATGCAGGATTTTCTTCGATTTTCTCCAGGTAGCATCGATTACAATCAACTGCTGTAGCCGCTTTGTCCTGATTTCTTCTTGCAGGTTTAATTCCGCTTGCACTGGCAGCCAGGCCAGGGAGGGATAAAGCAGAATAGATGGAGTGGATAGTATCTGCTCGATTGCTGAGTCCGACAGGGTTTCCGTAACAATAAGCTGGCTGTGATTCAAGCATAGATGCGTCATCCGACCCGTATTAAAGGGATGCTTCTGTTCCCTGGGATGTTGTATGATGACGACCTTGATCTGATTGTCGATTTGAACCAGTGCGCTGCAATAACACAGGCCAGGCGGTCGTTTGCAGCGCGGGCAGTAGTCTCGTGACATAGTATGAAACCCGAACAATCCTATTCAGCCAATTGGCTATCCAATCTGGAAATACCCTTGGCCAATAAATTTTACCGGAATCATGGCTTTCGCGGCAAAGCCAGACGCAATGAATTATGCGCGGTAGTCAGAGATGCGCAACAGTTGATTGTAGCCTGCGGTTATATTCGGGAATATGATAGTTTTAATCTGTTGGCAGGCATTGCGGTGGCAGAATCCAACCAGCATCAGGGTTTGGCTCGTCTGCTGGTTAAGCGAATGGCTGAACGATTTGACCGGCAAACCTATACCTTTCCGTACTCGTATTTAATGAGGTTCTATCAGTCGCTCGGTTTCAATCTTGTCAATCCTGACCAACAGGCCATACCGCAGGCTGATTTGTATGAGTCATATCGTTTGTATGAGTCATATCGAAAGCAGGGAAGGCGTATTTTATTGATGCACTATCAGCCTGATAGTTATCTAGCCAGCAATTGACCAGGCAAGAATTAAGCAAAAAAAGCGCGTCGCTTCGGGTTTGTAAACAGCATATAAAAGGGAGAACACGCATTGAGCAAAGAGAAAACAGCAAAGTTGATGTCGTTGGCTGAATGGACGGCAGAATACAATCGAGTCAAATTTCATTGGGTAGTGGTGGTAGTGTTATTCTGGGCCACCACCGGAATTACCGCCGGACTTTTTATTGTTCAGGGTCATGTTTATTTAAATGAATTAATCTTTATCGCCGGCATATTTATGGTACTTGGCGTTTACCTGAAAACTAAAGTAATGGTGCTGGAGAGAAAAAAACCGGGCGCCTAGTGATACATCCCACAATCAATAGCCGTATTGTGCTTTAGCTATCAGACTAGAAGGCGAACAAGATAGATTCGATGCGATTGTAAGCACTGTAAACATAAAATTAAATGATAATTATTATTATTTTCGTTTGCTTACATACTGCTTTCATGCTAATAATCTGTTGGGCTTATCTGGTAGTAGCGAAGAAGACACGATTTGCGGCAGATTTTTTGATCATTTCGGGTAAGTAGCGAGCTATTTAACGACAATAATCGGAAAAAAGTGCCAAATTCCGAGTTTCCGCGGTAGATGAGTGTAAGTCTGAGCCGGAAGGTTACAACAATAAGAAGAGAAATCCTGTTCAAATAATCAACCCGTCAATAAACAGGCAACTTAAGGAGCCAAACAAAATGACAGAAAAAAAATTCACTCGAACCATTACCCATGTATTTTTATCGATATTGATGTTGGGGGGATCGAGTAGTATTTTCGCAACTCCTTCCTGGAACGGAAACTGGCAATCCAGTTATGCAAGCCTCGATGAGCCAGTAATGGACACGGTGTATACCAGCGTTGCCGCTTTGAAGGATGATCTTGAAGCCAGTGACGTTGAATCGGCATTGAAAGCGATGTTGCACACGGACTTTAATACCATCAATGTCGAAAATACGGGAAACCTTTACTCAATGACAATTGATTCTGTATCGACTAATTATAACTATATGGGCGAGCATGAAGTAGAATTTGCTCCGGGTACGTATTTTAGTTGGTACAAATTTGAAAAAATCGGCGGCAGCGCAGATGATCTTTATAAGTATATCATCAGTACTGCCGCGCATCAGGATACTCCGGATAGTATGGTTCACTGGCATATGAGATATGGCTCACAGGGATTTGACGCACTGATAGGCATTACGGATTTTTGGTGGCCCACAATGGTAGCGGCTGATATGACAGCTCAAGAGCTGGCTGATCAGTATACCGCGATGGCCGGGGAATTTGCAGAAATGCTTTCGCCTTCCCAGGTTCCCGTTCCCGGTTCAATCCTGCTGCTGGGTTCAGGTATGCTTCTTCTTTCCGGGTACAGGTTCAGGGCCAGACTAAACGTCGCCTCGGTGAGTTAAGCCGGACACCCGATAACAAGTAGTTTGATCAGCAGCGGAATCTGTAAATTATGGATCCGCTGCTGTTCGTTTGGGCGGCCCGGTAGTCCCTCCTGCAGACAGTTCGCCATGATTTTCTGCCGGAAAATCATTCTATCTTGCTTGTTGTACTCTCTGTGTGGCCGGGTTGGTGGCTGGTTGCAACAAGCAGTTTTTCCTTCGGTGGGGCGTTCTTATTGCCGCAGATCCGCCGGACAAATATGTAAAATACAGGTACAAACAGCACAGAAAAAAAGGTAGCGAAGGCCATACCGGAAAGCACGACTGTACCGACCGCCCGCTGACTGGCAGAACTTGCGCCTGATGCAAAAAACAGCGGCATAACGCCGACAATAAAGGCCAGGGAAGTCATGATAATTGGGCGGTAACGGAGCTGAGCGGCTGTGAGCACCGCCGGAATCAACGGCTTGCCCTTCTGTTGCAGGTCTTTGGCAAACTCAACGATAAGAATGGCGTTTTTGGCAGAAAGCCCAATAACGGTAATCATTCCTACCTGAAAATAGATGTCGTTATCTATTCCTCGTAGCAGTGTTCCCACCACAATACCAAGGAAACCGAAAGGTACCACCAGCATGACGGACAGGGGAATTGTCCAGCTCTCATAGAGTGCCGCCAGACAGAGGAAAACGGCAATAATGGCAGAACCGTAGAGATAGAGGGACATGGAACCGGCTCGCCTTTCTTCAAGAGACTGCCCGGTCCATTCGATAGCAAAGCCTTTCGGCAGCTGCTGAAAAATCTCTTCTATTGCCGCCATCGCTTGCCCTGTGCTGTGACCAGGGGAGGCAGCCCCTTGGATACTGACTGCCGGGAAACCGTTATAATTCTGGGCCTGCATCGGCCCCATTTTCCATTCAAGCGAGATGAGTTCGGACAGTGGCACCTCCCTGCCGTCAGAAGTATAGGCAGTATAATCGGTCAAATCTTCGGGTTGCATGCGAAAGTCAGCATCAGCCATCATCATTACCCGCTGCATTCTGCCTCTATTGGGAAAGTCGCCAAGATAGGAAGAGCCGAGCAGGGCTGACAGAGTATCGTTGATACTGCTGATGGAGACGCCCTTGGCATAGGCATTATCCCGGTTGATAGACAGAGCAAGCTGCGGGGCATCTTCCACTCCATCAGGCCGAACACCGGCAAGAACGGAATTTTGTGAAGCTAAGCCCAACAGGATATTGCGGGCATTCAGCAGCCTATCATGACCACTGCTGCTACGATCTTCCAGGCGCAGATCAAAACCGGCAGCATTTCCCAGTTCGGCAATGGGGGGTGGGTTGATGGCAAAAAGAAAAGCATCGCGAATCGGGAAAAACAGCCCCATCAGCCGCCTGGCAAAAGCCGATGCGCTCTGGTCGGGTCCGATACGTTGATCCCAGGGTTTAAGCGGCACGAAGACAAGGCCCATATTAGGCCCCTGACCGCTGAATGAGAAGCCGATAATGGAAACGATATTCTCTGTTTCCGGTTGCTGCAGAACAATATCCTCTACCTGCTTCATCACCTTGATCGTCCGCTGCTGGCTGGCTCCAGGCGGTAGCTGGACATTGACAATAACATAGCCCTGGTCTTCCTGGGGCAGAAAGGAAGTGGGAATTTTGCCATAGAGCCAGGCGGCAACGCCGGTTATCAACAGAAAAACAAGCATCATCAAATAGCTTTTGCTCACAGCTATGCGCAGAACTATCCGATATTTCTCTGTTACCCAGTTAAAAAACGTGTTAAAGCGGGCAAAAAACCAGTTTTTCTGCTGCCCCTCCTTTATTGGTTTCAGCAAAGTGGCACAAAGGGCGGGGGTAAGCGAAAGGGCAAGAAAGGCAGAAAAGAAAATCGCTCCCATCATTACCAGTGAAAATTGCCGATAGATATTCCCCGTTGCGCCGGGAAAAAACGCCAACGGTACAAACACCGAGACAAGGACAACGGTAATACCGACCACCGCACCGGTTATCTGGGTCATTCCCTTGTGGGCGGCTTCCTTGGGTGACAGCCCCTCTTCATCCATCAACCGTTCCACATTCTCGACCACCACGATGGCGTCATCGACGACAATGCCGATAACCAGTACCATGGCAAACATGGTCAATACATTGAAAGACAGGCCAAAAACCGACATCACTGATACCGCACCCAGCAATGAGATTGGCACCACCAGGGTCGGGATAATGGTATAACGCATATTTTGCAAAAAAAGCAGCATGACCAGCACAACGAGGAGAATGGCTTCTGCCAAAGTGCTTACCACTTCTTCAATGGAGAGCCGGACAAAGGTGGAGGAGTCGTAAGGGATTTTCCATTCCATTCCTGCTGGAAAATATCTGGCAAGCTCTTCCATGACAGTATAAGTATCACTGGCAACGGCAACCGCATTGCCGGTAGTGGCAAGCTGGATCCCTATACCGACCATGGGTTTGCCGTTCAGGCGGGCAAAGACGGCGAAACTTTCAGAGCCAAGCTGAACCCGGGCGATATCCTTCAAGCGGACAGTCGCCCCGGCGGTATTGCTTTTGACAATGATATTTTCGAACTCCGCCACGGTTTGCAATTGCCCGGAGGTGCCGATTGTGGCAGTGATCAATTGCCCCGGCACAAGCGGTGCGGCACCGATCGTTCCGGCTGAAATCTGAATATTCTGCGACTTGACTGCCGCTGCGACTTGACTAGTCGACAGGCCATAACTGCGCATTTTTGCAGGATCGAGCCAAATTCGCATCCCCGGTTCGGCAGAAAACACCTGCACATTGCCTACTCCATCGATACGTTGGAGAGCGGGACGGATATTGCGCATCACATAATCTGCAACCTGCAGCTTGTTCAGGGCTTCTGAAGTTGAATAGATGCAGTTGAAAAGGAGGAAGTTTGATCTGCTTTTAGTGACGCCAATTCCCATCGAGCGGACAATACCCGGCAGTCGTGGCTCGGCATTTTTCAACAGATTCTGCACATCGATCTGTGCCTTGTTTTCATCGGTATCGCTGGTAAAGGTAAGCGTGATGCTACCGGTACCATTGGCGTTGGCAATACTTTCAATATAGTCAAGACCGTCGGCGGCATTGACTTCCCGCTCAATTATCGACAATACCGTTTGTTGCAGTGTCTCGGCACTGGCTCCCGGATAATTGACCTGAATCTGGATTGTCGGCGCCGCCACCGGCGGGTACTGGGCAATAGGCATAAAAAAGGCGGTAACCAGTCCGGAGAGGATAATGAAAATCGCGATAACCCAGGCAAAGATAGGTCTGTCAATAAAAAAATTCGCCATTGTTCACCCCCTCTATTTCGTTTCGGTGGCAGGTTTTATCGCTTTTTCTGGCTGCTTGTTCCCGTCGGTTGCTTGCTTACGTCGCTCCTGCAAAGGAACGGGGGTTACTTTCTGGGCATGCATCATATGCACTTTTAACATGCCATCGATAATAACCTTGTCCTTTGGTTGCAAACCATCGCTAACGATCCAGTTGTTTTGCCAGGAACGGGCAATCTGCACCGGCCTGGGGGCAAAGGTATTGTCATTGTTAAGCACATAAAGGATATTGCCCTTATCGGTTCGGGTAATCGCCTCTTGAGGGATAAGAAATATATGGTCAAGCGTCACCACGGGCATCTCGACCCGGACATAGAGTCCCGGCATCAGAAAATGGTCGGGGTTGGGCACAGATGCGCGTACCACCGCCTCGCCGGTCGTGGCATTGACGGCAACATCGGTAAATATCAACTGGCCGGGATATTTATATGGAGTGCCATCATCAAGAAAAATTTTCATCTGCACCCCGGGGGATTCCTGCACCTTCTCCTGTTTTTGCAGCATCGCCTTGGTCTTTAAAATATTGGTCGCTGATTGCTGGATATTCACATAAAGGGGATCGACCTGTCGGATTTGCGCCATCTGGGTTGCACTGGAGGCGGAGACCAGTGCACCGACGGTGACTTCCTGCTTCCCGATAAACCCGGAGATAGGTGCGGTAACTGTGGTGTAATCGAGGTTTATCTGGGCCCGGGTAACGGCAGCTTTGGCGATCTCGATATCCGCAGCAGAGGTGGCAAGGGTCGCTTCTGCCTGATCGAGAACGTGTCGGGAGATCGCTTTGGACGCTACCAGACTGCGATAGCGCTTGACGTTGGCCTCATTGAGTTTCTTTTGGGCAATGGCTCTGGCAAGGGTTCCTTTTGCCGATTGCAGATCCGCTTTAAAGGCGCGGTCATCGATCCTGAACAAAGCCTGCCCTTTCTGAACGAAAGTGCCTTCGGTAAACAGGCGTTCTTCAACAATCCCGGTGACCCGGGCACGCACCACAGAATCCTTTGATGGTTCCAGACGCCCGGGAAGATTATCGGTAATGGTCAAAGACTCTGGTTGTGCCTCAAGAAAACCAACCATTGGCGGTGGCGGAGACTGGCTGGCCAGCGTCGTGGCTGTTGGTATAAGAAAAAAAAGCAGAATTATTTTTAGTTCTATCGGCTTTTTATAACAACCAGGCATCGTTTTCTCCGATAAGTCAGGTATGGTTTTATCTGCAAGATAAAAAGTAGCGTTGTTTCTTTTTCCAAATTGTTTTAGTCAGAGAAGCCACAATTAACTATTATCACGTTTCATGACATCGTCAACTATATACATAATAAGCAATCGAAAATAAAGTAAAAAAACGTCCTTGTTTAGCATAGAGTCGAAATGGTTTGACTGAGAACAATAGTTCAGTATATGAAAGTATCTGTTCAGACGAATACTGGATGAACAAAGCACTTGCGTTGGCGCATCAGGCGGCACGGCTGGGGGAAGTGCCGGTCGGAGCTGTCGTGGTGCGAGATGACAGGGTAATTGGAGAGGGTTTCAATCAGCCTGTTTCTGCACTGGATGCAACGGCCCATGCCGAGCTATGTGCCATACGCCAGGCGAATCAGGTTGCTGGCAATTATCGGTTGCCGGGTGCGACATTGTACGTAACCATCGAGCCTTGTACCATGTGTGTGGGCGCCCTGGTGCATGCGCGCATTCGCAGGCTGGTATTTGGTGCGCCGGAGCCGAAGTCGGGTGCAGTGGTGAGCGCCAACCGTTTGCTCGATCATCCTGCGATGAATCATAAGGTCGAGTATTCTGGTGATGTATTGGCCGGGCAGTGTGCCAAGCTGATGTCCGGTTTCTTTGCCAAGAGAAGACAAGAAAAGAGACAACTGAAACAATTGAAAAATTCCGAATAAATTGGAGGTATGATGAAAGTATTGGTAACCGGTGGTGCAGGCTATATCGGCAGTCATGTGGTCAGGCAACTGGGTGAGGCGGGATACGACATTGTCGTTTATGACAATCTTTCCACCGGGTTTCGTCGGGCTGTCACCTATGGCGAGCTGGTGGTTGGCGATCTGGCTGATACCGCTGCGTTGACGCAACTTTTTGATGCACATGAGTTCGAGGCGGTATTGCATTTTGCCGCGCATATCATCGTACCGGAATCGGTTTCCGATCCATTGAAATACTATGGCAACAACACCAGGAATACCCTGCATCTTTTGCAGCAGATTCAGCGCAGGTCGGTTCCGTATATGGTGTTTTCATCGACAGCCGCCGTCTACGGTATGCCGGATATTAAAATACTCGATGAGACGTGCCCGTTGAATCCGATCAACCCCTATGGTGCATCCAAGATGATGAGTGAGCAGATGATCAGGGATCTGGCTTATGCAACGACACTTCAGCAAACGGGTGAGCATGACAGGGAACTCAAATACGTTATCCTGAGATACTTCAATGTGGCCGGAGCCGATATTCAAAGCCGTCTTGGGCAATCGACACCGAATGCGACACATCTGATCAAGGTGGCATGCGAATGTGTTAACGGCGTCAGGCCCGGCATGAAGGTGTTTGGTACCGACTATGACACTAGAGATGGTACCTGCATACGCGACTATATTCATGTGGATGATCTCGCCAAGGCCCATATTATGGCATTGCAATATATGGCTTCAGGTGGCAAGTCGGAAATACTGAATTGTGGCTATGGTCATGGCTTTACCGTAAAAGAAGTGATCGATGTCGTGAAAAAACAATCCGGGCAGGATTTTCCGGTTGAAGATGTTGAGCGTAGAGAGGGTGATCCCGATTCGTTAGCGGCAGACAATACCCGAATTAAATCAGTGCTGGGTTGGCAGCCGGATTATGACGATTTGAATATTATCGTGAAATCGGCACTGGATTGGGAGGCCAGGTGGCAGTCGATACAATCGGCTGAGCAAAATTAGTGCAAGGTGTGCGGGAGGCAACAACAGTGGTAAACAAGCAAAAAGATCAAGGCAGTTTTGACCTGCATCCTGTATTGCAGCGAGATACGGTTTGGGTTGCCTCCTGGCGATTGTGCGAACTTCTGTTAATGCGGGATGCCAACTACCTCTGGACGATATTGGTACCCCGTGTTGCGGATATCAGTGAAATCTATCAGCTCGATGAAAAAGATCAGATGCAACTGTTGCGCGAGTCCAGTTTTCTCGGCCAGCGACTGATGACAGGTTTTGCCGGGCACAAATTGAATATTGGAGCGCTGGGTAATAGGGTGCCCCAGTTGCATCTTCATCATATCGTTCGGTTTGCCGATGATCCGGCCTGGCCAGGGCCAATATGGGGTAAGGTGCCAGGTAAGGAGTATCAGGCTGAACAATTGGCAGTGATGGTTGAAAAACTAAGACGACTGACAGAAAACTATCCGGAATAAACCGGGCCTGTCTGGTCGCAGTGGGTCAGCAATGGGGGGCTTGTCCAGGCTGGCACTGCTTTTTCAAAAAAATCCGTATATAATGCCCGGCTTTGTAAAAATCGCCAGTGATTGATAGCGGTTGAATCCTTGTTCGATAGTTAACCCTTTTTTTTGATAAGAGTGTCAGGAAGATAGATGCCTATTTATGAATACGTATGCAAAAGCTGTGGTCATCAGCGAGATGTCTTGCAGAAAATGAGCGACGCGCCGTTAACTTTATGCCCTGAATGTGGTGAAGAATCATTTAGTAAAAAGATTTCCGCTGCCGGATTCAGATTGAAAGGCTCAGGCTGGTATGAAACAGATTTTAAGACCGGCAATAAAAAGAATCTTGCCGGTAACGATGATCCGGCTGGAGGTCAAAAGTCAGAGACTTCCGATAAAACGACGCCAGCCAAGGCCACTGACAGTGGCTCGTCAGGTAACAGTTCATCAGGCTCAGAAAATAAAACGACGGCGGCATAGGTAAGGTTTTGCTTTAAGTCTTGGTAACCAAATTTAGATAATCAGGTGGAATAAGTCATGCGCAGTCACTATTGCGGTGCAATCAACGAAACACATATTGATCAGGAAGTGACACTCTGTGGTTGGGTGCATAGAAGAAGGGATCACGGTGGGGTTATTTTTCTTGACCTGAGAGACCGTGATGGTATTGCCCAGGTGGTCTTTGATCCCGATACCGTGGCGGCATTTGCATTGGCTGAATCTGTGCGCAGCGAATATGTCGTTCAGGTAAAAGGACGCGTGCGCAGAAGACCCGAAGGTACGACGAACGACGACTTGCCGACCGGTCAGGTGGAAGTCCTGGGCAAGGAACTGATGATACTGAACGCAGCGGCAACGCCCCCGTTTCCGCTGGATGACTATGTCGATGTCGGTGAAGACGTTCGCCTGAAATACCGTTTTATGGATTTGCGTCGTCCGGATATGCTGAATAAATTGCGTTTCCGTTCCAAAGTGACCAGTTATATCCGTAACTTTCTCGATGGCCAGGCGTTTATGGATGTCGAGACGCCAATCCTGACCCGTGCCACACCAGAGGGCGCGCGTGATTATCTGGTGCCAAGCCGCACTCAGCAGGGCAGCTTTTTCGCGCTGCCCCAGTCACCGCAGCTATTCAAACAGTTGTTGATGGTGTCGGGTGTCGATCGCTACTATCAAATCGCCAAGTGTTTTCGTGATGAGGATTTGCGAGCAGATCGTCAGCCGGAATTTACTCAGGTCGATGTCGAGTGCTCTTTTACCGATGAAAACAGCCTGATGTTGATTATGGAACAAATGATTCGCGAAATGTTCCATGATCTGCTCGATGTCGAGCTGCCGGTGTTCCCCAGAATTCCTCATGCCGAAGCTATTGAAAAGTACGGAAGTGACAAGCCTGATCTGCGTATACCGCTTGAGTTTTGCGATGTCGATGATCTGGTTAAGGACGTTGAGTTCAAGGTGTTTGCCGGGCCGGCCAAAGATGAAAAAGGTCGGGTTGTCGCGCTGAAAGTACCCGGTGCTGCCAGCAAACTGAGCCGTAAGCAAATCGATGACTATACCAAATACGTCGCTATTTATGGTGCAAGAGGGCTGGCCTGGATCAAGGTCAATGAACTTGAAAAAGGTGTGCAAGGTTTGCAGTCACCCATTGTCAAATTCCTTGGCGAACAGGCGGCGATGGCCATTATGGAACGCCTGGCTGCGCAAAATGGTGATATCGTGTTTTTCGGTGCCGACAAAGCCAATGTGGTCAATGAAGCTATCGGTGCCTTACGGGTCAAGCTGGGGCACGATCTGGATATGCTGGATACCGAGTGGGCGCCTTGCTGGGTGGTGAATTTTCCGATGTTTGAAGAACTGGATGATGGCAGTCTCACTGCGCTACACCACCCGTTCACTTCACCTTCCTGTACTCCGGAGCAGTTACTGGAAAATCCTGAAAAAGCACTGTCCCAGGCCTATGATATGGTGTTGAACGGCACTGAGTTAGGGGGTGGTTCGATCCGTATACATGATAGCGTTATGCAGAAAACGGTTTTCAGGATTCTGGGTATCGACGAAGAAGAAGCGCAAAACAAATTTGGCTTCCTGCTCGATGCACTGAAGTATGGCTGTCCTCCCCATGGTGGTCTGGCCTTTGGCCTGGATCGTCTGGTTATGTTGATGACAGGTGCACAATCCATTCGGGAAGTGATTGCTTTCCCGAAAACCCAGAGTGCAACCTGTGTTCTAACCCAGGCACCAGGCGAGGTGGATGCGAAACAGCTGCGGGAGCTGCATATTAAACTGAGAACAAAAGGTAAAGAAGCGCAGTAAAACGGCGTGAGTGTTTGCTGGTGCTTTTGTCACAAATCCTGGCCAGTTCACGCGAAAGGAAAACCATGTGATAGGAAGATTGAAAGGCGAGTTGATCGAAAAAAAAGACAGTTTTGTGCTTTTGGATGTCAATGGTGTCGGGTATGAGATTGAAATGCCGCTGACTGATTTGTGTTCTCTTACTCAAACGGGCAGTGCAGTGGTGATTTATACGCACTTCGTTGTCAGAGAGGATGCGCAACTCTTGTATGGTTTCCTGTCGGAAACGAGCAAAAAACTGTTTCGCCTGCTTATCAAAATCAATGGAGTCGGTCCCAAAATGGCGCTGGCTATTCTGGCTGGTCTGGAATTGAATGAACTGGTAGCGTGTTTCAAGAACAATGATGTTGCCAGGCTGGTTCGGATTCCCGGTGTCGGCAAAAAAACGGCAGAACGGCTGATTGTCGAAATGCAGGACAGGCTGGCTGACTTCGATATAGCCAGGAATGATTCGTCACCTGTTGTCGGTTCCACTCAGCACCCGGATTATGTTTTGGAGGAAGCTGAAAAGGCGCTGGTCGCTCTGGGCTATCATTCCCGGGAAGCGGCGGAGGCGGTAAAACTGGCGGCGGAAGAGGAATCCGCTCTGGAGGCAATTATCAGAAAAGCTTTGAAGGGAATGGTAAAAGGTTAAAGGGGTTACTTCTCAACAACCTGTGGTGAAACCCGCCCGCTCACGCAAATCTCGATCGACACGCGAGCCGGTTACCCTGTAGATCAATTAGTTATTTTGTTCAAATACGATCAAGTGGTCTGTGACGAGATCGATCGTTATTGTGTCATCAATCTGAAAGTCTCGATGTGATGGCAGCGAGCTTTTAATAAGTTGACCGCTATCGAGTTTTAACTCATACAGTGTCGTTATACCTGCAAATGTTTTCCCGGTGACCCTCGCCTTGATTTTCGAGTCGGATGAAAAAATGATGTCATCGGGTCGAATCAAGAGTTTCACCCGACTTCCGTTTGGCCAAGGATAAGCTCGATTTCCGGTGATATCTCCGAGTTCACAGCGAATGCTCTTCCGGGTCAGCATGGTGCCCGGAAGAAAGCTGCCCTGGCCTATGAATTTGGCAATAAATGGGGTTGCCGGTTTGTGGTAAAGATTGAAAGGCGTGTCCCATTGCGATATCGCCTTATTTTCGATAACACCTACGAAGTCGCTGACGGCAAAGGCTTCCAGCTGATCGTGTGTGACCAGAATACCGCTTATTTCAAGTTCTTTCAGTATATTCCTGACTTCTATACTTAGTTTTCTGCGAAGCTCGGTATCCAGATTGGAAAAAGGTTCATCGAGTAGAACCAGCGCCGGCTCTGGCGCAAGGGAACGCGCCAGAGCGACTCTTTGTTGTTGACCGCCAGATAATTCGTGTGGATATTTGTTTTTGAGCGGGGTCAAATGAACCAAATCCAACAAGCGGTCTATTCTAAGCTTCCGGCTGGTTTTGTTGAGTTTATGCAGCCCGAACCCGATGTTTTCAAAGACCGTCAGGTGAGGGAACAGGGCATAGTCCTGAAATACCATGCCAATGTTTCTTTTTTCGGGAACAACCATGTGTTCGGGTGAGGATATTTGTTGCGAATTCAGACTGATACTGCCTTCGGATACGGCGTGGAAACCGGCAATCGCTCTCAGTGCCGTCGATTTGCCACAGCCGCTGGGCCCAAGCAAACAACCAATATCACCGTGAGACAATGACATGTTGAGATGCTGGATAACCACTTCTTTATCGTATTGGCAGCGAATATTGTTAATGTCGAGCACGATTACTTTTCGCAGAGGTGAATAATAACCGGGAGCACGGCATGGTATCAGCCGTGCACCACAGGTGTGTTGGCCTGGAAAACCTAACGTTTGTTCATCAAAAACTCAACCAGAGCCTTTTGTGCGTGAAGTCTGTTTTCCGCTTCCTGCCAAACTGCCGAGGCAGAATGATCCATAATTTCAGCAGTGACCTCTTCGCCACGGTGTGCGGGTAAACAGTGCATAAACAACGCATCGTCTGTGGCCAGACGCATTAACTGCGTGTTGACCTGATAATTTTTGAAAACGGACTTTCTTGAATCAGACTCCTCTTCCTGGCCCATCGACGCCCACACATCGGTAGCGACCAGACTGGCTCCGGCAACGGCTTCTTCTGGGGCGCGCATCACTTGAACCCGATCTTTGTGGGGGGCGAGGATAGCTGGTTTAGGCTCATATCCTTTCGGGCAGGCGATATTCAGATTGAAGTTAAACTGTGCCGCAGCATTGATAAACGAGTGACACATGTTGTTGCCATCACCTATCCAGGCCACGGTTTTCCCGTTGATACTGCCCCTGAGTTCATAATAGGTTTGCATATCTGCCAGTAGCTGACAGGGGTGATAGTCGTCTGTCAATGCATTGATGACAGGAACCGAAGAGTACTCGGCAAATTTTTCGATTTTTGAATGTTCGAATGTCCGGATCATGATGATATCGACCATGCTGGATAACACGCGGGCACTGTCTTCTATTGGTTCTCCTCTTCCTAGCTGGGTGTCTTTCGGTGAGAGAAAAAGCGCATGCCCGCCAAACTGAGCAATCCCTGATTCAAACGAAACCCGTGTGCGAGTTGACGATTTTTCGAAAATCATACCCATGACCTGGTTTTTGAGAGGCTCGTAAATGGTACCTTGCCTGTGAATCTTTTTGAGTTCGATCGCTCTGAAGATAATTTGCTCAAGTTCTGCGGGGGTCAAATCTTTCAATGTCAAAAAATGTCTGACTGTCATTTCTATTTTGCCCTGAAATAAACAATTACGGACGGGAGTTTCTTTCCCGTCCGTAATTGTTTGCCTAAAGGTGAAAGTGGCTAACGCGGAGATTTCCGGTCGTCGCCTGCGTAAATCTTGATTAGCCTTGAAATGGATGATACCAGAAAATCTGCCTCCTGGTCAGTTAGAATCAAAGGCGGTAATAGTCGAATGACCCGTTCTGCCGTTACGTTGACCAGCAGGCCGTGGGTTTTTGCCAGAGGCACCAGTTCCGGGCAAGGGTTGACCATTTCTATTCCAATCATAAGGCCCAGGCCCCGAATCTGTTTGACGTAGGAAGTAGGGCTAAGTGCCTTGTTAAGGTCATCGAGAATCCGTTTACCCAGTGCCGCCGCACGCGCTGGCAGGTTATTGTCTACTATCGTATCGACAACTGCCGATGCCACTTTGCACGCAAGCGGGTTGCCGCCAAATGTTGAGCCATGAGTGCCGGGAGTAAATACATTTTCAGCCTGGCCCGTAGCCAGGCAGGCTCCGATCGGGAACCCGTTTCCGAGTCCCTTTGCCGTGGTGACTATGTCCGGCGCAATACCCAGTTGTTGATACGCAAAATAGCTTCCGGTTCTGCCATTTCCGGTCTGAACTTCGTCGAGAATCAGCAACCAGTTATTGTTATCGCAAATCTTCCTAAGTGCTTGTAAATAGTTTTTATCGGCCAGACGTATGCCGCCTTCACCTTGAACGGGTTCCAGCATTACTGCGACCACTTCATTACTTGATGCGGCGATATGCTCAATCGTTGAAATGTCGTTGAGCGGGGTTCTGATAAACCCCTTAAGCAGTGGTTCAAATCCAGCTTGCACTTTCCGATTGGCGGTGGCGGACAGGGTTGCGATTGTACGGCCGTGAAAAGAACCTTCCATGACAATAATTTTTGGTTCAATTATACCCGCTTTGTGACCGTACAGGCGTGCAAGCTTTATTGCCGCTTCATTGGCTTCGGCGCCGGAATTGGCAAAGAAACATTGTGACATGCCGCTGATGCGTGTCAGCGAATTGGCCAGTACTTGTTGCTCCGGTATGTGATACAGGTTTGAGCAGTGCACTAATTTGTTTGCTTGTTCGGTCATCGCTTTGGTTATTGCCGGGTGACAATGGCCGAGACCACACACTGCAATGCTACTTATTGCGTCAAGATATCTGTTGCCATTGTTGTCAAACAACCAAATGCCATTTCCTCGCTCAAAGGAAATCGGTTGTCTGCCATAAGTATTCATGAGGGATTGATCAGACATTTTTGATCCTCTTGAGGTTTGCCTCCCGTTAAAGCAAAAAGGCAGTGATCAGCTGCCTTTTTTCGATCTTTATTGTTTGAATAAGGTGTTCGTTAATTCGTCTTAGTATAGTACATATATACATGCATAAATAGCTTTAGTATTGAATCGCGATAGGTGCCAGACGGTCTTTGATTAAACAACCGGCAAAAAAACCGGCAATAACCAACTAAATTGTTCAACTATTATAAAAGGGGTACAATCGCAACATGGTCGCAATAGCCATTGATTAATGGTTGTATCTTGCGTTTACAAATCAAAGAAAAGGAATATCCATGGATATTATCGAAACTATCAAAGAACAGCTGTCCAGCAATGATATTATTCTGTATATGAAAGGTACCCCTCAAGCGCCCCAGTGCGGATTTTCTGCACGTTCCGTGCAATCCTTGATGGCCTGTGGCGAGCGTTTTGCTTATGTAAATATTATTGACCACCCCGAAATCAGAGAGCAGTTGAAAGTATACTCTAACTGGCCTACTTTCCCTCAACTGTATATAAAAGGCGAGCTAATCGGTGGTTGTGACATCATTACTGAAATGTTTGAAAGCGGAGAATTGCAAAAGTTGGTCAAGGAATGCGTTGCAGCTGCAGAGCAGGCAGAGTAACGGGGATCGACAAAACAGTTAGTTATGCCGCGGTAAATACTGAATATCAAGTTCATAGGTAAAATTGTTTTTTGAGTGACTGGCTGGAGGCTTGGGAAATGGACTGGCGGAATAGGCGGATCTGAGTGTCGCTGCATCCAGAGCCTGCAGGCCACTTGAAGATAAGACTCTTGCACTTTCCAGCGCACCGTTACTCTGCAACTGTATGCCCAGCTCAATGTTTCTTTCCTGCTTTATTTGACTGAGCTTGAACTGTGTGTCTTGGTAGTTTTTGGCATTGGCCATGTGCTGGATCAGCTTGATTTCATAGTCGGTCATCGATTTTTTTTTGCGGGTACTGATTTGCTTGATTTTTGCCGGTTTAATCTGCTTTTGATCGAACAAGTGGTTTAGGTTCAGCGAATTCTCCTGACTCGATACGGCCGAGGGAACAGAGGGCAGGGTTTGGAAACTGTGCTTCGAAAGGACAGGGTTCGATGTCAATGATTTTTGGCTGAAAGGTGTCGGGTTCGGGATGTCGCTTTGTGTCAGCGGTTGTGGCTCTGTTGAGTAATCGTCGATGTTATCCTGTGTCCGGATCGACGCAACTTGATGGGCGCTTTGCCCGAGTGTGGTGACCTTGTATTCGTCATCGGAAATTACTTCAGCGTGTTCCTTGCCGGTCTGGATTGCGGTATCGGATACGCTGCTTTTGGAGTGGCTGATACCAGGCGCCGTCAACCTGACATAGATTGTCTCAACTACGTCTGGTTTGGGCGGGTCGATTAATCTGGCTATAACCAGAATAATAACGGTGTGAGCGAGCAATGCCAATGAAATTGACAGGGCAACGCGTATCGAGGTGGCTTTGTCTTGAATATCAAGGCTGTTATGCACGTTGATCCGACATTTTTCGAAGATTGCCAACGACTGCATTAAGCGCTCTGTCTATCATCAGTCCTTGTTGTAGTATGGCTACTTTTTCTTCTCTTAAATCCGTTGCCAGTTCTTCGCGGGTTTTCTCGAGCACTTTCAAGCCCATTCGGTTAACAAATATGTAGCAGTCAGCATCTTTAACTATTGTAGACAGTTTGCAGCGAAATTTGCTTCCATTGATAAGTGAAAACTCTATCCAATCACCTTCCGACAATTTGAGAACTTGCTTATCTTCTGGGGATAGCGTCTTGGTGGTAGAAGGTGCTTTGTCAGTGGCCTTCTGTTTGGTTACCTTTAAGCCACTGTTCGGTATTACGCTGTCTTTCCTGATTGGTGCCGGATCTTTGAATGTGCTGGTTAGTGCACTTTTTAACTCTTCAATTTTTTGATTTAAATTGGCTGAGTTATAGCTTATTTCTGTCAAACCTGTTTTGAGCTTTTTGAGGAGTACTGGAACTGTTCTGCACCATTTTTCGCGTTCTTTCGCGTCGGTGTGGGGTTCCAGGCACCATATCAGCGTTTCTGCGATTTGAGTCGATTCCTGCCAGCGGTTTTCGGATTCGTCTTTCAGATAGGCGATGAACATAACGCGACTCCACCCACTCTGTAGTATTTCCGATGCGATGGGGGGAAGGTTGGTGTCCCTTAGCAGTGCTCTTAACACTCGTTTAACCGCAGCTTGAGCTCGTTGAGATTTGATTCTGCCGATTTCCGCTTCTTTCGTTCGAGCCTCTATGATCGCAGAACGTTTATACTCTCTTTCGGTAAAGTGTTGAAATTTATCATAAAGCTCTTGAAATAACGTGATATTTCCATCAAACTCGTCAAGAATGCGTAGTACGATCTTTTGAATCTGAGTGTAAAGTTGATCCTTCTTTTTCTCGCTGTCGTCATTCCAGCCTATTCCCGCTTTCGCCAGTGCGTTAAGCAGCTTTCTCGCTGGATGTTTCGCTTTGCTAAAAAATGTTTGATCCCTGAGGACTACTTTGACAATCGGGATTTGCAATCGACTAATAAGTACCTGAATCGGGGCAGACAAGTTGTAATCATCCAAAATAAACTCGAAAAGCATCGCGACAAGATTTATCAGATCCTCATCATGTTCGGCGATAGATTTTGCGGCAGCGCCGCTATATGAATCGGCTCGACTGATAGCTTCTTTGATATCCAGTACTTCCGCCTTTCCGGAATAAAGCTCGGCTTTGGTATAACTATCCTGGAGGCTGGATAACGCATCGAACAGTTCTTCCTGTTTGTATGCCGGTTTAGCCTGGTTCTGGTATGACGCACTGTTAGCATTGATTCTGCTGCGAAGTTTTGCCAGTAAGGACTTCATTTCAACTAAAATGTCCTGCTCTTCGCTATCTGGGCCGACTGCCGTCACAGGCTTTTCTTTGTCGCTTTCCGGCCCGGCAGGAATTGAGTGTGAACTCTCTTCTTCGATTTCGGTGTTGTTTGTGCTGGATTTAAACTTAAGGGTGGGCAAAATGCCTTGTGCGATTAATTCAGTGTTAAGTATATCCAGAAGTGATCCATAAGCTTCGCCAAGTGTTTTGTTGATCTGCTTGAGTACCATCAATCGGTCATCTTGCTCAAGGTCAAAATAAGTGCAGCCTTTGGCGACAAGATTGGTGACTTTTTCCGGGTCGAGCGGGTTGGCTGGTTTCGACGATGTCGAGTTTTCGAATAGTGTTGAATAGCGAGTTTGAAACTGAAGTATTTCACCGAGGTAAGTGACTCGAAGAGAGTTGATATTGCTCTCAATCAAGACTTGAGTTTCCAGTTGTTCATCTTGAACTAAACTCAAGGTTTCGGCGGTGGAGTTCTGACTTTGTTTGGATTGCACATCCAAGAATGGATTTGAAAACAGCTTTGTTACAGAACTGGTCAAGAACTGTTCATAATTTTTTCGTTTTAACCGTAGTTCCCGCATCGAATCGAACAGTTTGCTCTGTTCGGTATTGCTGCGCGCCATATTTGCTTTGTCGAATAGGTAGTCGTCGATTTTATCAAACGAAGAATCAATGAGTTCAGCCAGTTTCCGGCAAGTCAATCTGGCCAAGTGCGAAGTTAACTGCGGATTACAGTTTTGAACAACTGGATTGGGGTGTGGCTTGGTTTGGTTCGCTTCGGTCTTTCTGCTATTTTGCCAGTGTTTTTTTGCTGTGCTCAGGGCAAAGTCCGGGGTTTTATCCCCTGCAAAGTGATTCGACCAGTCTGTCATCTGCAGCTCCCACAGAACACCTCAACCGACTTTTTAACCGAGTGTTACAGTTTATTATTGTTGTTATTGGTTTTTTTATTTTTTTATTTTGCGTATTAATTCGGCGATTCTAGATAGACGCCTTTCACTCCGAGTATACATTGGCTTGGAAATTAAAACAAAAAAAGAGTTTCATATGATTAACAAAAAAGAGGTTGTCGTTCAAAATCGCGATGCTGGTCTCAAGGTTCTAAGATTGTTTCCCAAGATGTGGCCGAGCCTTAGAGTGAGATGACTGTCGATAGGGGGCGTTGTCAGGCTACAGTATCAGTTCAATCATCGCTTTGCTGCCGAAGTATCCAATCATTAACAACAGGCTTCCGGACAGGGTCCACTTGCTCGCCGTTACACCGCGCCATCCGGAGATTTTGTGGCCGATTATCAGTGTTGTGAATACAATGAGGGACACTAATGAAAACACCGTTTTGTGCACCAGCTTTTGCGCGAACAGGTCTTCAATAAATAAAAACCCAAGAGCAATTGCAATCGTTAGCAAGATTACGCCGGAATAGAGCATTTCAAACAGCATATCTTCCATGGTTTGAAGTGGTGGCAGGTTTTTGATAAGTGATCCATTGTAATTGGTTCGCAGGGATCTGTTTTGCGCGTAGAGCATGCAGGCTTGTATGGCGGCGAGGGTAAATACACTGTAGGCTGTGACGGAAAACAATATGTGTGCAATCAGTCCCCCCTGGTTTGTGGTTGCACGCCAGTCGTCATGGTTAAAAATGATCAAGCAAATCAGTGATAAAATCGCGATCGGGTAGGCGCCCAGTAGTAAACTGGAAAGGGGCTTTCTGATGTTTACTATCGCCGTGATGACGACTATGACCCAGGATGTCGCCACAGACGCCTTGAAAAAATTTAAATCGATGCCTTCTTCGCGCACGATAAGTTGGAAGTCCAAGACGCCATGACAAATAATCGCGAGTACGCCGATAAGAAATGCCAAAAACGGCTTTGGAGAAATTCGATTTTGAAATACCAGGAGTTGGTGGGCGGTACCTAATAAATAGAAGAAAATAGCTGTCAGGCTGAGCGTAATTGTCATAGTGTCGGAGTATGGGCTAATTTGTCATGCGTTTCAGAATGGTGCGGCATAGAGTAGCATGGTTGAAACAGGATTTAATACAAGTTTATAGCAAAACGGCTCGACGAAAACAGGTGTATGTTGTCAAAGGTCGAAATCTGCCGGTATTGGTTTATAATACCGCGCCATATAACCAAATAAAGTGACAAGAGTGAACCCGGCGGCGAATCAGGCCAAAGGGTGATTGTTAAAGTTCAATATGAGATAGCGAAGTATGTTTGAGAATTTGACCGGTAGATTGTCAGAAAGCCTTAGAAAGGTAACGGGCCAGGCAAAGTTGACGGAAGACAATATCAAGGAAACGCTGCGAGAAGTGCGTATGGCACTTTTAGAAGCGGATGTTGCACTGCCAGTGGTAAAAGACTTTATCGAGCAAGTCAAACAAAGGGCCGTAGGTCAGGAAGTGCAAAGAAGTCTGACTCCGGGGCAGGAGTTTATCAAGGTTGTCGATGCCGAACTCACTGCGGTTATGGGAAATGCCTGTGAGGATTTATCTCTGAATACTCAGCCGCCAGCGGTCATTTTGATGGCTGGTTTGCAGGGCGCAGGCAAAACAACGACTGTGGCAAAACTGGCTCGATTCCTCAAAGAGCGACAAAAGAAAAAAGTCATGGTGGTGAGCGCGGATGTCTACCGACCAGCGGCTATTCAGCAGTTGAAAACCCTGGCTGACAGTATCGGAATAGAGTGTTGTCATAGTTCGACAGAACAGACCCCGGTAGTTATCGCGGAAAACGCCAAGGCCGCTGCTAAAAAAGCGTTTGCCGATGTGTTGATAGTCGATACCGCCGGGCGACTGCATATTGATGATCAGATGATGACTGAAATCAAGCAACTTCATCGTTCTGTCGAGCCGGTCGAAACCCTTTTTGTCGTAGATGCGATGACAGGTCAGGATGCCGCCAACACGGCTAAAGCATTTAACGATGCGCTTCCGTTGACAGGTGTGATCTTGACCAAAACCGATGGTGATGCGCGAGGTGGTGCCGCACTGTCAGTAAGAGCGATTACCGGCAAGCCTATTAAATTTCTAGGTGCGGGTGAAAAAACAGAGGCTTTGGAGCCATTTCATCCTGATCGGTTGGCATCCCGAATTCTGGGTATGGGGGATGTGCTTTCTCTAATAGAAGAAGCCGAGCGCAAGCTGGATAAGCAAAAGGCCGAGAAATTAACCAGGAAGATAAAGAAAGGGAAGAATTTTGACCTGGATGACTTTAGGGATCAATTGCTGCAAATGAAAAAAATGGGTGGCATGGCCGGTTTGTTGGATAAATTGCCCGGCATGGGGCAAATGTCACAAATGGCGCAGCAGCATGTAAACGACAATATGCTGGGTCAAATGGAGGCTATTATCTGCTCGATGACGGTTCAGGAGCGTTGTTATCCCGATGTGATCAATAATTCCCGCAAGCGTCGAATTGCAGCCGGTTCCGGAACCCAAATCCAAGATGTGAACCGTTTGTTAAAGCAGCATAAACAGATGCAAAAAATGATGAAGAAATTCACCAAAAAAGGTGGCATGACCGGTATGATGCGAGGCATGAAAGGAATGATGCCGCCTGGCGGTGGATTCCCCCCGTTCGGGCGAATGTGAGAGTGAATAGGGTGGGCCAACAGTGCCGGGTTGAGTTTTAATCTTCCACATATAGCGCTAAATTGACAATATTTTTGACAAAGAGGTTTTCAATGATATTGTTTTCGCCTACAATGTGCGCCCTTTCGAGCACCGACAATTTTTTCAATAGTTAAATTAACAGGAATCAAGCGAAATGGTAACAATTCGTCTGGCACGAGGTGGATCCAAGAAGCGCCCTTTTTATCACTTGACAGTCGCTGATAGCAGGCGTGCACGCGATGGTCGTTTTATTGAGCGTGTAGGTTTTTTCAATCCTTTGGCACGCGGTCAGGAAGAGCGTTTGCGAATCGATCGTGATCGTGTCGATTTTTGGGTGGCCCGTGGTGCGCAAACAAGTGACCGCGTGAAAAGTCTGCTTAAAAGCGCCTGAAAAACCTGAGTCCGGATATCCGGATATATAGGACGATCGAAATAGTAAGGCGACTGAAAGTGACCCGATGGGTATCGCGATCGAATAGTGGCTAGATACTTGTTAGTTTGGAGTAATAAGCTTGAGGCCGGATCAAACACCTGAAGGGATGGTGAGCAAAAAGCGCACTGATTCGATGACAATCCTGGGCAAGGTCACTTCGCCTTACGGTATTAAAGGTTGGCTGAAGGTTTATTCCTATACTGACCCAATAGATAATATTTTGAGCTACTCGGATTGGATTCTGGTTCAAAATGGAAAGCCTGTCACTTATCGGTTGGAACATGGCAAGACGCACGGCAAGGGTATTGTCGTGAAGTTTGTTGAATGCGCGGATAGGACGCAAGCTGAAAAATTATGCGGGAGTTCTGTGTGTGTGGCAACACGCTCTCTCCCTGAATTGCCAGACAACGACTATTATTGGCATCAGCTAGAAGGTTTAGAAGTGTATCATTCGGAAACCGGGGTGTTGGTCGGAAAAGTGGCCTACATGATGGAGACCGGTGCCAATGATGTAATTGTCGTGAAACCTTCGGCTAACAGTATCGATAAGAAGGAAAGATTGGTTCCTTATTTGCCTGATCAAGTGGTTAAAAAGATAGATATTGACAATCAGAAGATAGATATTGATTGGGATCTTGATTTTTAGATCGGGTCTGGTGAGTAGTGTGGTTCGGAAGAGGTGTCTTTAGTGTGGGTTGGTGTTGTCACTCTTTTCCCGGAAATGTTCCAGGCGATTTCTGATTATGGTGTGACAGGCAGAGCTATTCGCGAAAACAAGCTGAGTCTTGATTTGTGGAACCCGAGACAATTCACCGATGACAGGCACCGAACTGTCGATGATCGCCCCTACGGTGGTGGCCCAGGCATGATCATGAAAGTCGAGCCGCTGCGTCGAGCTATCGTCGCGGCGAAGGCAAAGGCCAAGGATAAAGGGTTTGCACCAAAGGTGATCTGTTTGTCGCCACAGGGCAGCAGGCTGAATCAAGCGAAAGTGACTGGTCTCGCCAATCGTGACTCCATGATTCTGGTTGCGGGGAGGTATGAAGGGATTGACGAACGCCTGATCGAGCTGGAAGTTGACGAAGAAATTTCACTTGGTGATTTCGTGCTGACTGGTGGCGAACTAGCGGCAATGGTCTTGATCGATGCTGTTTCCCGTTTCATACCAGGCGTACTTGGGCATGGTGAGTCGGCAGTTGAGGATTCTTTTTTTAATGGTCTTTTGGACTGCCCGCACTATACCAGGCCAGAGGATTTTGCCAGCTTGAGAGTACCGGAGGTGCTGCTGGGCGGTAACCACGAGGAAATCAGGCTGTGGAGGTTAAAGCAGTCGTTAAGTAGAACTTGGCAAAGGCGGCCGGATTTGCTGGATGACATCGATCTGACAAACGAACAACAAAGGTTGCTGGAGAAAGTAAAATACGAACTTTCACTGGCCAGCCTGGATAGTGACAAGTCTGTGCTTGCGATAGATAAGAAGTCGGCCAGATGAACTTGATGGTAGCCGTTTGGTCGCTTATGTTTTTTAACTTGGCCATGTATTTGGTGACGTTTTGTATACGGTTTTAATAAGATAGGTCGGGTCACTCGATTCCGGTGTTTAGGAGCAAATGATGAGTAATAAAAACACAATTATCAGCGCATTGGAAGCTGAGCAAATGAGCAAAGAGATCGCCGAGTTTGGGCCTGGTGATACCGTTGTTGTACAAGTAAAGGTGAAAGAAGGCGAACGAGAGCGTTTGCAGGCATTCGAAGGTGTCGTTATCGCCAAGAGAAATCGGGGCCTGAACTCAGCATTTACCGTGCGCAAGATTTCCTATGGTGTCGGCGTTGAGCGCACTTTCCAAACGTTTAGCCCTATCGTGGATAGTATCAAGGTCAAGCGTCGAGGTGACGTGCGCCAGGCCAAGTTGTACTACTTGCGTGAACTGAGCGGTAAGGCCGCACGTATTAAAGAAAAGTTGAACTGATCAACTTTGTATTTGGCGGCATGGTTTGAAACGCCGATAAACGAGAAAGGCAGCTATCAATGTTGCCTTTTTTTATTTGTTTGTGCCGGTTGGCGAAGTGGACGGGTCTTAAGTATCTACTAGGTATCTACTAGGGTTCTGGATGGTGAAACATTAGTAAGCTGTGTTTTTCAGCTTGCAATCAAGTTGGGTCTATGGAACATTAGCGGCCCTAAGCTGCCGAATAGGGTGAAATATTCATTGATATGTCGAGGTGGGGTTTGTGGGTAAAGTATTGGTATCTGTTCTGTTTTTTTTAATGTCTGGCATCGTGCAGTCTGACGTGGCTCAGGATAAAAGTGCCTTGATAAAGCAAAAACTTGCTTCAGTTATTCCTGATTTGCAGATAAAATCTATCGCGGACTCAGCCTTGCCTGGCATTTTTGAAGTCGCTTCCGATCTCGATCAGGTGCTCTACGTCACAGAAGATGCCAACCACTTTTTCGCTGGTGACCTGTATCGAGTGTCAAATTTCGGACTGGAAAACCTGACGGAGAAACGCCGTGAAACGGCAAGAGCCGCCTTGCTAAAAACCGTTCCCGATTCTGAAATGGTTATTTTTGCTCCAAAAGATGTGAAAGCGACAATTAATGTATTTACCGATATTGATTGTTTTTATTGTCGAAAGTTTCACAATGAAGTTCCTCTCCTCAATAAGTATGGAATCCAGGTCAATTATCTCGCCTATCCCCGCGCAGGCATTGGTTCCAAGTCTTACGATAAGATCGTTTCCACTTGGTGTGCGAAAGATCGAAAAGCCACTATGACGCTGGCCAAACAAGGCAAGCAGGTGCCCCCCGTTAAATGTGACAACCCGGTTGCGACCCAGTTTGAATTGGGCCATCGAATGGGAGTGACAGGTACGCCGGCTATATTTTTCGAATCCGGGCGGCTGATCAGAGGCTATATGCCTGCTGATAAAATGGCGAAGAGTTTAGGTTTGCTCTAAGCCAAAAAAAGATACTGTATCCGGCATGCGGATCGCGAAATCACGACAGCGTTTAACGATGATAGTGTCCAAATGTAGCGGCATGCTTGGTTTAGGTTATCCGAGATCAACAGCATTCAAATAGTGAGGTAAAAGTTGAAACCTGTAAGAGTTGGAATTTGTGGGTTGGGAACAGTCGCGAGTGGCACTATCAATGTCTTGAAAAGAAATTCAGCGCGTATTAACAGCCGAGCTGGCCGGGAGATAGAGATCGTTCAAGTTGCCTCTCGTCGCAAACGAGACAACTGTGATTTAACAGGTATCAGTTTCACCACTGACATTTTTGCGGTGGCAAGCAACCCGGAAGTGGATGTTCTTGTTGAATTGATTGGTGGTTACGATGTGGCAGAACAACTCGTAACCAAGGCTCTGGAGAACGGCAAGCATGTTGTCACTGCCAATAAGGCATTGATTGCAGTTCATGGCACCAAGTTGTTTGAGATTGCTCGCGAGCATAACGTGACTATTTCCTTTGAGGCCGGTGTGGCCGGTGGAATACCGGTCTTAAAAGCGCTGAAAGAAGGTTTGGCGGCCAATCAGATCAATTGGCTGGTCGGCATTATCAACGGCACGGGCAACTTTATTCTGACCGAAATGCGGGATAAAGGGCGTGATTTCGCCGATGTTTTGCGAGAAGCACAAGGACTGGGTTACGCTGAAGCTGATCCCACCTTCGATGTCGAAGGTATCGATGCCGCGCACAAGCTGACTATTCTGGCGTCGGTTGCCTTTGGTGTACCGCTTCAGTTCGATTCTGCTTTTACCCAGGGAATCAGTGACATTTCCACTATCGATGTCGAGCATGCTGAAGAATTGGGTTATCGAATTAAACACCTGGGTATTGCGAGGAAACGCTTCGACGGTATTGAATTGCGCGTGCACCCGACATTGGTAAAAGAGCAAACCATGATCGCTAAAGTGGATGGTGTAATGAATGCGGTTTTGGTTGATGGCGACGCAGTGGGTCAAACGCTCTATTACGGTGCCGGTGCCGGGTCGGAAGCGACCGCCTCGGCAGTCATCGCGGATATTGTCGATGTGGCCAAAGGCTTCGGTAGCGGAGTCAGTAACGCTATTTCCCCGTTGGGCTTTGACCCGGATGACATCAAATCCTGCAAGGTCTTGCCAATGGACGATGTTGTCTCAGCTTACTACTTGCGTATTCTGGCCAAAGACAGTCCGGGCGTGTTGGCCAAGGTTGCATCAATATTAAGTGAAAGAGGTATCAATATCGAATCCGTTATGCAGCGAGAGTCAGAGCTTAACGATGGCAGAATTCCGATGATGATGCTGACGCACGAGGTTGAGGAAAAGCAGATAAAAGCGGCGATAGCGGCGATCGAAGCGCTGGATGATATCGATGGCAAAGTGGTAATGATTAGAGTCGAGCATTTTCCGGGCTGATTCGAATTTGTTGATATAAGGCGCTAACGTAATTGTAAGTAAATGATATTCAGGGTAAAAAAGTGAGATATATAAGCACGCGTGGCAAAGCGCAAGCGTTGAAGTTTGAAGATGTATTGTTAACCGGTCTAGCGTCTGATGGTGGCTTGTATGTGCCAGAATCATTGCCACGGCTCACTTTGGAACAAATTGAATCCTTTCGTGGCCTCTCCTATGCGCAACTTGCTTTTGAAGTTATGTATCCCTTCGTTGAAGATTCGATTCCCGGGGAGGTATTTAAAGCGATGCTGGAAGAGACCTATGCGGGTGAATTTTCGCATACAGCAGTGGCACCGTTGACTCAAATAGACAGTAATGAGTGGGTAATGGAGTTGTTCCGGGGGCCAACGCTGGCGTTCAAGGACTTTGCGTTACAGTTGCTGGGACGACTGCTTGACTATGTACTGGAAAAGCGAAACCAGCATGTCGTGATTCTCGGTGCGACCTCGGGCGATACCGGGTCTGCGGCGATAGAAGGCTGCAAGCATTGTAAAAATGTCGACATTTTTATTCTTCATCCCCACATGCGAGTGTCTGACGTTCAGCGCAAGCAGATGACCACGGTGATGGGTGATAACATCCACAATCTCGCGGTCGAAGGCAATTTTGACGACTGCCAACGTATTGTCAAAGCCAGTTTTAACGATCAGTCCTTCCTGGATGGCAAAAGTGCCCTGGTTGCGGTCAATTCGATTAACTGGGCCAGAATCATGGCGCAGATTGTCTACTACTTCCATGCGTCATTGGCCTTGGGCGGGCCGGCACGCAGCCTGTCCTTTTCTGTGCCTACCGGTAATTTTGGTGATATTTTCGCCGGCTATCTGGCCAGGAATATGGGTTTGCCGATTAATCAACTGGTTATCGCGACCAATCGAAACGATATACTTCACCGGTTTATCAGTCACAATCAATATCGTGTTGAAGGTATCTTTCATACCTTGTCGCCCAGTATGGATATTACGGTATCCAGTAATTTCGAACGGTTGTTATTTGATTTGTTTGGTCGGGATGGTCAGCTATTGAGTGACCGTATGGAACAGTTACACAAAGCTGACGGCGGGTCGATCGAGCCACATCGCTGGAATCTGGCACGCACATTGTTTGACAGCTATTCGGTTGATGATGAAATGACCTGTCAGACCATCAAGGAAGTTTTTGATCAAACCGAAGCCTTGCTTGATCCTCATACTGCAATCGGCGTAAAAGCTGGTCGGGAATGTCGTCGAGACAATCAGGTGCCGATGGTGACTCTGGGCACGGCGCATCCTGCCAAGTTCCCTGAAGCTATCGAGAAAGCCGGTGTTGGTGTGGCGGCTGAGCTGCCCCATCATTTGTCCGATCTCTTTGACAGGAAAGAGCAGTTTAGCGTTATAGCCAATGATATGGCCGAAGTGCATCGATATATCAAAAACGCTATCGGACTTTAATTTTTGCCGCTCTAGAGGCTGTTGACTTTTCGTTATAAGAATTTGATTTAAAATAACAAATCCGCAATGATGATTCCCCTGCCCATCAGTAAAGGTATATTCAATAGGGCCAGCCTGTTCGCCCCAGTCAAACAAAAAAGTGTGGTCTTTGGGCTTAGCTCCCAAAATAAGGCGCACACCCAATGATTTCAGTCGCTTGATGTGCGGCCCATTTGCGGTCAGACCATCATCAACTTCAGAATCTTTATGGATTGTTGGATGCTGATTTATTGGTACAAAGCTGGAGCCAGCTCAATAAACACTCGGCAGCCGGAGTGTGACGGGGATATACAGCTCCATGCTGCATACTTTGTACGTAATATCATGTTGGCGCCGTGGAAGCGCTTGAGTGTTTATTTACAGGCAAATCGCCTGACTTTATTCAGCAGGAATTGGATCAGATGCATTTTGAAGCTGAATAGTTAGATAGGAGGCATTTTATTATCGGTAAGCTACACTAAAAGTAGGTCTTTATTCTAAACCTTGTTTTCAAGGTTTATAGAGTGTGATGAGCAAATGATAAATCGTCTAATGGAACGCTAACAAATCTCATTGAAATGGGGTCTGGCTACATGAAAAAACTCTCTTTAAAGATTAAGTTATATGTGTCTGTCATACTTTTATTGCTTACGCTGGGTGTCGGTTTGATTGTGACATCTCAGCTATCTATACGAGAACTTGGCCGAACGATTGATCAGCAGACACAAAAAAATCTCAAAGAGATTGTCTTTGATCAACTCGAATCAATGTCTGGTCAGTATGGCGAAAAAGTAGCCGGCAGATTGAAATCAGCTTTTCAAATACCACAAGTTGTTAAAAGCGTTATTGAGTACAATCTGTCCCAGGATGCGAGCTCACGCCTTAGCCGGCGAAATCTGCAATATACGTTAAGGGAAGTGCTGGAAGGAAACGATTCTGTCAGCTCGGTTTACGCTTTTTTTGAGCCGAACAGTTACGACAACAATGACGAATATTTCATCGGGGGTCAGTTTGAGCACTCAAGCGATACCGGTGTTTTGGGGTTATGGTATTACCGGGATTCAAAAGGGGAGGTGAAATTTACTCGTGCTGCTGATTCGTCATTCAAGTACGACGATACCCTGGATGAATTCGGCAACCGCACAGCGGAATGGTATCTGTGTTCGAGAGATACAAAAGCTCCCTGTCTGGTAGAACCCTATCTATACAGAATAGATGACGGGTATTATGAGTTGATATCCAGTTTGGTTGTCCCCCTGTTTAAAAAAGGGGAATTTGTTGGTATCTCCGCTGTAGATATTAACCTGGCCATTTTGAAAGAGTGGATGAAAGAAATGAGCCAGTCATTATTTGATGGGAACTCCCGTGTCTCTCTGCTAAGTAGTAAAGGCTTGATCGTTGCGTCGAGTCACTACAATGATAAACCCAGACAAGCCTTGAAGGAGGTATTGCCCCAAAAAGCGGAAAAGCTCATCCGTTTACATGAAACCGGAAGTCATCTGGATGATGGCGATACACTCTATGTTTCGTACCGGATTGATGTTGCGGCATCTAACACCTCCTGGTCACTATTGATTGAACTTCCATCAGAAGTAGCGATGGCCAGGGCCGAGGCCATATCAAAAACCATTAATGAAAATATTGCCAAATCAGCCTACAACCAGTTTCTGGTGGGCGCGCTGATTCTATTGATTGCCGTTGGTATCATTACAATGCTGGTTCGCTCCGTGATTAGACCCATTGATGAGATTAATCGCCGTGTACGGAACTTATCCAGTGCCAATGGTGATTTGACACAAGAACTTTATATTGACTCTCATGCGGAATTAATTGAGCTTTCCAATGGCTTCAATGCCTTCTTGAAGCGTTTGCGTAAAATGATTCAAGGTTTGAAAGAGGTCAATGACAGGGTGAGTACCGAATCCAGCGGCGTGACTCAAATATCAAAAGAAACCGAAGAACAAACGTTACACCAGCACAAAAAAATCGAAACAGTGGTGGTGGCCATGAACGAAATGTCAGCATCGGTTTCCGAGGTTGCCCGTGTTGCGAATGAGACCTCTGATAAAGCATCCAGAGCCAATAAAAACGTCAGTGATACGCAAGTCGTGCTGACAAGTGCTGTCGAAGGTGTTGGTGCCTTAGCTAACGATATGGGCAAGGCCAGCGATGCGATTGCCCAGGTCGCTCAACACAGTGAAGAGATCAATAGCATCCTGGAAGTCATAAGAGGCGTTGCTGAACAAACCAACTTGCTGGCCTTGAATGCAGCGATTGAAGCAGCGCGAGCAGGTGAGCAAGGCAGAGGTTTTGCTGTGGTTGCGGACGAGGTGCGCACACTCGCTTCAAAAACCAGGGAATCTGCCGATGAGATCACCAATATGATTGATACCCTGAAAACGGGGGTTGATAATGCAGTCGATATTATCCAAAGTGGTGCTGATCGTGCCACTTTGGCTGTTGGCGGCACCACGCAAGCTAACCAGTCGTTATCCGCAGTGGTCGAACATATAGCAAAGATCGTTGCTGGTATTGATCAGGTCGCAACCGCTGTCAACGAACAAAGTTCCGTCAGTAAAGAAATCAATGGTAACCTGACAGAAATTGGTGATGCCGCATACGGCTTGCAAGAATTGGCTAATAAAGTTCGCGCCAGTGGCGAGGCCTTAGGCGATGAAGTGAATATTTTGGATAAAGAATTGCGTCAATTAAAAACCTAGAGAGTCCGGTGCTTGAGTCGCCAGTGCTCTCCTGGCTATTTACCCCAGAACACGCCTACAAAAAACTAAAAAACGCCGCCTTAGACCCTGCTATGGCGGTGGTTTTTAGCTTTCTTATACAACCTATGGGACGCACTCTGGAACAAATCTTACTGCGGATTTTAGGATTATTGTTATTGGCGCTTGGTTTTGGCCGTGTTTCATTTCTAAAAAAGGTTTTAAAGTCTTTTTTGTCTTTCTTATCTTTTTTATTCATTATATGGCTTCTTCCCATACTCGGATTTAAAAAAACAGCGAATTAGCCGGTTCTCCAATTTATGAATTACCGAACAAAAAAAATTATTCGAAGAGATTTGCCTGAAGATGCGGCAAGAATCAGTCGTGGTTTTCCTGATCACATACCATCATTGATTCAACGGTTATTTATGCAAAGAGGGGTGTATGACAGTCAAGAGCTGGATCTATCGCTGAATAATCTGGCTCCACCGGTTGACCTTTTGGGTGTGGCGAAAGCCACAGCCCTGCTGGTTGAAATGGTGGAAACCAGTGGCAAGGTGCTGATTGTCGGCGACTATGATACTGATGGGGCGACCAGTACCGCACTTGCCGTATGTGCGCTTCGCTCCATGGGGCTGAATGATGTGGCCTATCTTGTGCCCAATCGTTTTGAGTTTGGTTACGGGTTATCGCCAAAACTGGTTGAACTTGCCGCGCAATCCAGCCCCGATTTAATTGTGACCGTGGATAACGGTATAGCCAGCGTATCCGGTGTCTACAGGGCAAAACAATTAGGTATTCGGGTATTGGTGACTGATCATCACTTGCCCGGAGACGTTCTGCCAGAGGCGGATGCGATCGTCAATCCCAATCAACAGGGGTGTGGTTTTGTCAGTAAGAATGCGGCCGGTGTAGCCGTTATTTTTTATGTAATGTGCGCGCTAAGAAGTGAACTCCGAAATAGAGGTTGGTTCGCCGCCCGGCATATTGCGACTCCGAATATGGCAAACTTGCTTGATTTGGTAGCCCTGGGTACGGTCGCCGATGTGGTCAAACTCGACTATAACAATCGTGTTTTGGTGACTCGTGGAATCGAGCGTATACGAGCCGGTAAGGCTCGGCCTGGTATTATGGTGTTGTTGAAATTGGCGGGCAAAGACTATCGCCGAGTGGTTGCCAGTGATCTGGGCTTTTCGGTCGGGCCGAGGCTGAATGCGGCAGGCCGACTTGATGATATTGCCGTTGGCGTAGAGTGTCTGCTTGCCGATGACTGGAGCCAGGCGGAAACCTATGCCAATGTTTTGAACAGCTTCAATGAGGATCGCAAGCAACTCGAACAAGATATGTTAGCGTTGGCCAATACAGCGATAGAGAATTTGCAGGATTCAAACTCGGTGCCCTGGGGCATCACTTTGTTTAACGCTGAGTTTCATCAGGGTGTTACCGGGTTAGTCGCATCCCGGGTAAAAGACAGGCTGAATCATCCGGTAGTCGTATTCGCAGAGGCGGAAGAGCGAGGGCAGCTAAAGGGTTCATGCCGGTCGATTCCCGGCTTGCATATTCGTGATGTTTTGGACAGGGTCGCAACATCCAGGCCCGGAGTGATTATCAAGTTTGGCGGTCATGCGATGGCTGCTGGTTTGACGATCCAGTATTCGTCTTTGTCGGACTTTTCCCGTTGTTTCGATCAAGTGGTCAGAACCATGATTCAAGAGGTTGATTTACAACCGATTATCCTGACAGATGGCGAGTTGACCGCGGATCAGTTCTCACTGCAACTTGCTGAGCAAATAAGAAATGCCGCCCCTTGGGGGCAAGGTTTTCCGGAGCCGCTTTTTGATGGAGTGTTTTTGGTCGAGAGTCATCGAGTCGTCGGTTTTCGTCATCTCAAACTGACTTTGCGACCTGTGCTTGGTTCAACTACACAGGTTCAAGAAAACTCGGTTTTACCCCTGGTTGATGCGATTCAATTCGGTAGTCCCTGGGTGAGCCAGGATATACCGCGAACAGTGCGCGCTGCTTTCAAACTGGATGCGAATTATTTTCGCGGAAAATCTTCGCTCCAGTTGCTGATCGACTATCTGGAGCCTTGCCAAAAATTACTATAGAATAGCCACCCTTTTATTCCTTTGAAAACAGTGCGAGACACCGACATGCTTGAAGTCAGCCCGATTGTACAAACTATTAAAGACTTTCGTATTCGAACCGAAACCCTCAGGGGGTATCTTTGACTTCGATACCAAAAAAGAGCGGTTGGTTGAAGTTGAACGGGAGCTGGAAGACCCGAAAATATGGGATACCCCAGAAAGAGCGCAGACTTTAGGTAAAGAACGTGTTGTACTCGAAGCCGTTGTGACGACCATTGAAACTTTGCTGTCAGGCTTGGCTGATGCGGATGAGTTGCTGGCCATGGCGGTTGAAGAACAGGATGTCGGCATGGTCGCGGAAGTGGAGTCGGAACTGGAAACCATGGCCAGGCAACTGGCCGATCTCGAATTTAAACGAATGTTTTCGGGTGAAATGGACGCCAATAATGCGTATCTGGATATCCAGTCAGGTTCCGGTGGCACAGAAGCCCAGGACTGGGCAAATATGATGCTTAGAATGTACTTGCGCTGGGGCGAAAACAAAGGCTTCAAAACCGAGCTGATTGAGGTTTCGGCAGGTGAAGTTGCCGGCATAAAAAGCGCGACGATTCAATTTACCGGTGATTATGCCTTTGGCTGGTTAAGAACCGAGACAGGCGTACATCGGTTAGTGAGGAAATCTCCGTTTGATTCCGGTAATCGGCGACATACCTCGTTTGCGTCAGTATTCGTCTCTCCTGAAATCGATGACAGCGTCGACATAGAGATCAATCCGGCCGACCTGCGGATAGATACTTACCGATCCAGTGGCGCCGGAGGGCAGCACGTCAATACCACAGATTCGGCAGTCCGTATTACCCATGAGCCCAGCGGTATTGTCGTGTCATGTCAAAATCAGCGCTCGCAGCATCAAAACAAAGACAAGGCAATGCAGCAATTGAGAGCCAGACTGTACGAGCAGGAAATGCTTAAACGCAGGACGGCGGCCCAGGCTGTCGAAGACAACAAGTCAGATATTGGTTGGGGCAGCCAGATCCGTTCCTATGTGCTGGACGATTCGCGCATCAAAGATTTGCGTACCCATATTGAAACACGCAATACCACCGCCGTTCTCGATGGCGGTTTGGATATATTTATTGAAGCCAGTTTGAAGCAAGGGTTATAAACCGAATGAGTGAGCAAAACCAGGTTCAGCAAGACGAAAACAAGTTGGTTGCGGAGCGGCGCGCCAAGTTGCATGAATTACGCGAGGGTTGCAAAGCGAATGGTCATCCCAATCACTTCCATCGAGAGCACCTTGCCGGTGATTTGCAATCCAGATTGGGCGACAAAGACAAAGAAGCACTGGCCGGGCTGAATGAGGTAGTCACTGTTGCCGGGCGAGTGATGCGTCGTGGTGGCCCCTTTGTCGGTATTCAGGATGTATCCGGTACGATTCAGTTTTACGTTGGAAAAAAACTGCAAAAAGAAATCCCTGCCTGGCATTTGCTTGATCTGGGTGACATTGTGGGGGTAAAAGGATGTATCCAGAAGTCAGGCAAGGGTGATTTATATGTCAATGTGGAGAATGCCGATGATTTGCTGATTTTGACCAAATCTCTGCGTCCGCTGCCCGAAAAATTTCATGGTCTGGCTGATCAGGAAACCAAATATCGACAGCGTTATATAGATCTTATTATCAACAAAAACACTCGAGACCTTTTTCTCACTCGCTCGAAAATCATAGAAGGGATTCGCAAGTATCTGAGTGATCGCGATTTTATAGAAGTGGAGACCCCGATGCTTCAAGTTATTCCCGGTGGTGCCACCGCAAAACCCTTTATTACCAGACACAACGCAATGGATATGGAAATGTTTTTACGTATTGCGCCGGAATTGTATCTCAAGCGTCTGGTTGTTGGCGGCTTTGAACGGGTGTTTGAAATCAACCGGAATTTCCGTAACGAAGGGTTGTCTACCAGGCACAATCCCGAATTTACCATGATAGAGTTTTATCAGGCCTATGCAGACTACCATGATTTAATGAATCTGACTGAAGATATGCTGCGCAATGTCGCTCAGGATGTAATGGGTACGACGGATATTCGGTATACCAGGCGAGATGTTGACGGAGAGGTGGTTGAACAGGGTAGCTATGATTTTAGTCAACCATTTCAGCGGCTTACCATGACTGAAGCTGTATTGAAATATAATCCCCAGTTTGATGCCAACGTAATCAACAATGCCCAAGATCATCTGGATCAATTACGCGACTACGCCAAAACGGTTGGTGTAAAAGAGCCAGAGAATCCCAATGTCTGGGGAGCGGGTAAGTATCTGTGCGAAATATTCGAGCAAACAGTCGAGGATGAGTTGCAACAGCCTACCTTTATCACGGCTTATCCTTGGGAGGTATCACCACTGGCCCGTCGCAATGACGACAACTCATTTATCACTGACAGGTTTGAATTTTTTGTTGGTGGGCGAGAATTGGCGAATGGCTTTTCCGAGTTAAACGATGCGGAAGATCAGGCAAAACGCTTTCGTAAACAGGTGGCCGAGAAAGATGCCGGTGATGATGAGGCAATGCACTTTGATGAAGATTATATCGTCGCGCTGGAGTATGGTTTACCGCCGACAGCAGGAGAAGGTATAGGGATAGATCGCCTGGTTATGTTGTTTACCGACTCGCCCACGATTAAAGATGTGATTCTTTTTCCACATATGAAACCGCGAGACTGAAACTGGTGACTACAGACAACAGGAAAACAGGCAAGAAGGGACAGCTGCACGATTCATGGATGAGGGTGCTCGGGAAAGAGTTTGATAAGGATTATATGAAAACACTGCGCGGATTTCTGGCTACTGAAAAAAGCCAGGGTAAGACCATCTACCCGCCTGGGCCCTGTATCTTCAATGCGTTTAATCATACTCCTTTTGAAGAGGTGAAAGTGGTTATCCTGGGGCAAGATCCCTATCATGGCCCCAATCAGGCGCATGGTTTGTGTTTTTCGGTGCAACCAGGCGTGCGACTACCGCCATCTCTGATCAACATATTCAAAGAGATTCAGTCAGACTTAGGAGGTTCTGTTCCGTCTGAGGGTTGTTTGACAGCGTGGAGCGATCAAGGTGTTTTGTTATTGAATGCCGTGCTCACGGTAGAGCGAGGCAATGCCACTTCTCATGCCGGTAAAGGCTGGGAGAGGTTTACCGATCAGGCGATTGCGCAATTGAACGAGCATCGTAGTGGTCTGGTGTTTTTACTTTGGGGAAGCTATGCACAGAAGAAGGGGCAACTGATCGACCGTCAGCGTCATCTTGTGTTGACAGCGCCACATCCTTCGCCTCTTTCTGCGCATCGGGGTTTTTTCGGTTGTCGCCATTTTTCCAAGGCCAATGACTACCTTGTTACAAAGGGGATGGAACCGATAAACTGGATTCTGTAGTCTAGGTTGCAGTAACGGACGACTGGGCTAGTTGTTAAGTAAAGCCATCGCTGCTTCCATTTCGTCCGATAAGTCTTCAGCTTCACTGATATCGATTTCAGGGTCCAGGCCAAGTCGGGAAAACGCCGAAAACTTGGTCCAGTCAAGCTGGGTAAATGGATGATCCGTTCCGGCCAGGCTTTGCAAATTGGCTACCAGAACGATGTCTGCATAATCTGCTTTTGCCCCCTTTCTTTCAAAATCCAGGTAATCAACGGGAACATTCTTTAACTCTGTGGGGAAATCCCATTTTTCCAGGATTCTGGCACCGATTTGTGGGTGAATCGCATCGATGACATTATCCAGGATGATGCTATTGATGCGAATGCCTCTATCTTCGACAAAGCGGAGAATAGGCAAAATACCAATTTGATGAATCAACCCTGCTAAGGTCGCCTGATCGGGTTTCAATTTCGTATAGTGCTGGCAAAGTACATGGCAGATGCCCGCAATTTCAGTGCTATGTTGCCAAGATTCGCGCATTTTTTTATCTATCATCTCAGAAGTCGCCTGGAACATTTGTTCCATAGCAAGACCTATCGCCAAATTGCTCGTATACTGCATACCAAGGCGATTAACGGCCATGTTGAGGCCAGTTATTTCCCGGTTTCCCCGAAGCAGCGGACTGTTACAAACTCGAATAATGCGCGCGGTAAGAGCCGCATCATTGCTGATTACATCGACAATTTGCCCGATTGAAGAGTCGGGGTCTTCTACAATTTCCCTCACTTTCAGTGCCACTTCGGGCAGTGTTGGAAGTACGAGAGCGTCGTTATCAACTGCTTTCAATATTGCGGCTTTAATTTTATCTGCAATGTCTGGCATAGAACTGGTACTCTGAATAAATTGAACTGCGATTTTTTTATGGCGTCGGAAACAGGGCAGCTGCTTGTAAAACAACCTTGTTAGTTAAGATAGGTATAGCAGAAATGCAAAAAAATGCCTTGGTAAATCGGGACATTTTATCGGTTATTTTTTGTTACCAATCAGGCAGTAATGGGCAATCCGTTGAATGAAAAATCGGCGAGGGGTGCTGTTGTCTAAATACACGGATATCTTTTACGGTAAAAGCTTAAGTTAAGTATCATTCGTCTCTGGCGGTAATTGTCAGAAAAGCCTCGCAAGGTATGGTAAAAGGAGGGGGATCCGGTTAAGATGGCCGGAATCTTTCCACATCAGTTTATCGTGCCAAAACAATTATTACCTCGTTCGATGATAGAAGAAGACAGGCTCGTTTCAGCCAGTTCCCCAACATTTGAAGAAAAATACGATAAAGCGGTTCGTCCTTTAAAACTGGATGAATATATCGGCCAGCCTGAGGTGAAGCAGCAGATGGCGATTTTTATCCAGGCGGCTCGTCAACGAAACGAAGCCCTGGATCACACGCTTATTTTTGGCCCTCCCGGTCTGGGTAAAACCACCCTGGCTAACATTATTGCCGAGGAAATGGGTGGCAAAATTAAAACCACCTCCGGCCCGGTTTTGGAGAGAGCTGGTGATTTGGCTGCATTGTTGACCAATCTCGAAACAGGCGATGTGTTATTTATCGACGAAATACATCGGTTGTCTCCGGCTGTCGAAGAAGTGCTGTATCCGGCGATGGAAGACTATCAGTTGGATATTATGATAGGTGAAGGGCCAGCTGCACGTTCGATTAAACTGGAATTGCCACCCTTTACACTGGTTGGGGCGACGACCCGGGCTGGCGCATTGACCTCCCCGTTACGAGCACGCTTCGGTATTGTGCAGCGTTTGGAGTTTTACCACCCTGATGATTTGGCGCGGATTGTTACCCGCTCCGCCAGGCTGATGAGAATACCTGTCGATATGGATGGTGTGAATGAGATTGCTTGCCGAGCTCGTGGCACGCCCAGAATTGCCAACCGGCTGTTACGTCGGGTTCGAGACTTTGCGGAAGTTTCTGCCAATGGCAGAGTCAGCAAGGAGGTGGCTGATCAGGCTTTGGCAATGCTGAAAGTGGATCATGCCGGCTTTGATCATTTGGACAGACGGCTGTTGGAGACAATTATCCACCGCTTTGATGGTGGCCCGGTCGGAGTGGAGAATCTCGCTGCCGCTATTGGTGAAGAAAAGGGAACGATCGAAGATGTGCTCGAGCCATTTCTGATTCAACAAGGCTTTCTTGTCCGAACGCCAAGAGGGCGGACAGCGACTGGGCTGGCCTATGATCATTTGAATGTCGTCGATGATCGGGTGGGCCAATGACCAGGTATTTCCGTTTGCCGATTCGGGTATATATCGAAGACACGGATGCCAGTGGTATTGTCTTTCATGCCAACTATCTGAAGTTTATGGAAAGAGCGCGGGCCGAAATGATCCGGGCCTGTGGTTACGAGATGAGGTCGAGCTTGCAGCATAACATCAATTTCGTCGTTTCCCGTCTATCCATAAATTATAAGTCTCCGGCCTATGTGGATGACTCGATAGTATCCAGCGTACGTATATCCCGGTTAGGTAAAAGCAAAGTAGTGTTTGATCAGAGAATTGTCAGGTTGGCGGATGGTCATTTCGGTTGGGAAAACGCGGCAGTTGAAGATATCAAAAGTGAACAGATCGAACTGGTTGAGGCCGAAGTGGTGGTCGCTTGTGTTTCCCTGGCAACCGGAAAGCCGGTCAAAATGCCCAATGAGATGCGAGATGCCTTGCTGAACAATTCCTCTTGCTAAATAAATCTTAATGTTAATTCAGGTGCCTGGTGTTTATAGTACCTAGATGTGATCAATATCGGTATAGAAGGTGGCCCCTGCCGAGATAGGGGGGGTGTGCCGGACTCTGTAATCGCAAGACAGGGAGAGATAACAAGTGGAAGAGAAGTTGTCAATATGGAGTCTTATTTGGGACGCGAGCCTGATCGTTCAGCTGGTTATGTTGTTGCTTTTTCTGGCCTCGGTGGTGTCCTGGTTGATTATTTTCCAGCGTGCCAGCCTATTTGGGGCGGCAAAAAAAAGGCAAGTCGCGTTTGAAGAGCGGTTTTGGTCAGGTATGGATCTGAATCAACTTTATCGTGATGTATCTACCCATGTTGACCCAAACAATGGCATGGAAAGTATTTTCCGCGCCGGATTTAAAGAATTTAACCGTTTGAGGCAACAGTCCGGGGTGGATGCTGATGCCATTATGGAAGGCACTCAGCGAGCCATGCGTGTCGCCTTGTCCAGGGAAACAGATCGTTTGGATCAACATTTACCTTTTCTGGCCACAGTCGGTTCGACCAGCCCCTATGTTGGTTTGTTCGGGACAGTCTGGGGAATTATGAACTCCTTTAGAGGGCTGGCCCAAATGCAGCAGGCGACACTGGCCACGGTGGCGCCCGGCATTTCGGAAGCCCTGGTGGCAACGGCGATGGGGCTATTCGCCGCGATTCCCGCCGTGATCGCTTACAATCGTTATTCAGCCATGGCGGATCGTATTATTACCGGTTATGAAACATTTGCAGAAGAGTTCTCCAGTATTCTGCATCGAAAAGTCTATGTCAGTCAAGGCCGTATACAACAGCCTCCTCAAATGCATCATCAGTAGAGAGTTATGGCTATGAGACCTGCCTCCGGTAAAAGAAAACCTATGTCCGATATCAATGTAGTGCCATATATCGATGTGATGCTCGTTTTGCTGATTATTTTTATGGTTACGGCGCCCATGTTGCTACAAGGAGTAAAGGTCGAGCTGCCGAAGGTGACCTCCGATCCGGTGAGTACCAGTGGCAACCAAGAGCCTTTGGTAATATCGATCGATACCAATGGTGCTTATTATCTCGCCATTGGGGAAGAAAGAAGTAAAGCTATTCCGCTGGAGCGGGTAGGTGAGCAAGTCGGTAAAGTGTTGCGACAAACGCCTGATATTCCCGTGCTGGTGCGTGGTGACAAGCATGTCGAGTATGGTTCGGTGGTAACGCTGATGGCAACGGTACAGGATGCAGGTGCCAAATCGGTCGGCTTGATTACGGAAAATCCCTGACTATCGTGTTTGGTAAAAATCCAAAGCAAATTAAAAGTGAGCAGTAAAGCAATTCATGGTTGTTGAGAGGAACGGGCAGGGAAACAGGCATTTCGACCGGAGTTATATTATACCGGCGGTGATGTCCGCTTTGTTGCATCTGGTCGTTTTGGCTGCGGTAATGTTTGGCTGGGATTTTTTTTCCGAGGTGAGGCCAACATCTGCGCCTAGATATATTAACGCTGTGTTGGTCGATGAAGGTGCACTGAAGGCCATCGAAGCAAAGAAACAAAAGCAGGAAGGTGACATTAAAAAGGAAAAACTGGAAAACCAAAGAAAAAAGGAACTGAGAGAAAAAGCGCGGTTTCAGAAAAAACAGGCCGAAGCGCAGAAAAAGAAAAAAGAGCAAAAAAAGAAAATAGAACAAAAACGTAAAGCGGAACAAGCCAAGAAGCAGGCGGAGGCGATAAAGAAAAAACAAGAGCGTGAACGTCAGTTGGCCTTAAAAAAGAAAAAAGCGGAATTGAAGAAAAAAGAAGAGATCAGGAAGAAAGAACGATTAAGAAAGCAACAGAAACAAAAAGAATTGGAAAAAAAGAAACAGCGGGAACAGCAGATAAAGCAAAAGAAGGAACAGGAAGAAAAGGCTAAAAGAGAAAAAGAGCGGTTATTGAAGGAAAAGAGAAGGCGTCGCGAGGAGCAGGCAAACAAGCTGTTGCAGGAAAGCCTGAAAGCGGAACGGGATCGTCTCGAACGGGAAGCGGCAGAAAAGAGAAGAATTGAGCGGGAAAGGGCGTATCAGCTGGCCTTGGAGGCACAGCGTGTCGCAGATTCGAATGAGATAGATCGTTATATGTCGCTTATTCAAAAACGAATACGAGACAAGTGGCACGAACCCGTAAGCGCCCGATCGGGTATGAAGGTAGAATTGCGAATCAAACTTCTACCTACTGGTGAGCTACTGAGTGCGGAAGTGATCAGATCCAGTGGTAATCTCGCTTTTGATAACTCGGCAGTCAGCGCAGCACGTGGCATTGTCAAGTATCCGGTGCCCAATGATAAAAGATTGTTTAATAAATACTTCAGACAGCTTACACTTCTGTTCAATCCAAAGGATTGATGGGTATTAGTTGGTCGGTATTAGTTGATTGGTAACAGATGATGACTCATAGAATAGTAAAAATGGGGCTGGTTTTTTTGGTTTTCGCATTTTCTTTTATCTCGCAGAGCAGAGCCGAGTTAACCATAGAAATTACGCAAGGCTCCGATCGAGCCATTCCCATCGCCGTAGTTCCGTTCAAGAACAACAGTATCCGGGCATTGCCCGAGGATATTGTGAAAATTATCCAGGATGATTTGCTGCGCAGCGGAGAGTTTCAACCGTTGAATGCGGCCAATATGCTTAGTTTGCCATCGAGAGAAAAAGAGGTGACTTATCGTGATTGGCGATTACTCGGCCAAAACTATATCGTGGTCGGGGAAATTGAGTTTGATAGCGCAGAACGAAGATATCGTGTGAGATATGAGCTACTGGATGTCAATCGACAAGTTCGGTTACTTGGTAAAATAGTGAAGTCAAGTGAAGCGGATTTAAGGGGTTTGGCTCATAGAATAAGTGACCGTATTTATCAGGCAATTACCGGAGTTCAAGGTATTTTTTCAACTAAAATTGCCTATATCACGCTTCAGCGAAAGAAAAATGGAAAACCCGAGTATCGGCTGCAAATAGCGGACGCCGATGGACAAAGATCCCAAGTATTATTTCAAACGAGCCGACCTATTCTGTCACCCGCCTGGTCTCCTGATGGAAAACAGCTTGCGTATGTGTCATTTGAGACGACGCGGCCTGCCATCTATATTCACACGCTGGCGACAAATGAAAAAAAATTGTTATCCGCATATAAAGGTTTGAACGGTGCTCCAGCCTGGGCGCCGGATGGTCAAAAAATGGTAGTCACCTTGTCTAAAGATGGAAATGCAGAGCTTTATCAAATGAATCTCGAAGATGGCGCTTTGCAAAGGTTAACCCGGCACTTCGCGATCGATACTGAAGCAAGCTGGTCACCAGATGGTCGCGAACTGGTGTTTACCTCCGATAGAAGTGGTAAACCTCAGATTTATCGTATGGCCTTGAACAATCGTAAACCCAAACGGTTGACTTTCGATGGTCGGTACAACGCCCGACCAAGATATTCTGAGGATGGCAAAAGTATTATTTATGTTCACCAGAGTGATGGGGTTTTCAATATTGCTAGATTGGCATTAGACTCTGGTGTCCAGACAATACTGACTGATACCCCTCTCGACGAGTCTCCGAGCCTCGCGCCAAACGGAAGAATGTTGATTTATGGGACGCAAAGAGGTAAAAGTGGAGTCTTGGCTGTAGTGTCAGTCGATGGTCAGACGAAATACTTTCTGCCATCAGAGTTTGGAGACGTAAGAGAGCCAGCTTGGTCACCATATCTATAGAAAATCAAAGAATGGAACTGTGTACATTTTTTAATCATAACTGGTAGGTTAAGGATAAATGATGACGATGATATCTAAAAACAATTCACTCGCTTTGATCTTGTCTATGGCGGTAATGGCAGGTTGTAGTTCAACTGGCCAAAAGTTGGGTGTTGACGGCGATAAAATAAAGCCAGTTGATTCCGGTGACGGTCATACCACCATGATCGAAGGTGATTATGTGACCGAGCAGACATTGTCCGATGACGAGAAGGAACGAATGGCAAGGCAGCAAGAAGAAGCTGCTTTGAGAGAAATACGAACCTTCTACTTCGATTTTGATAGATCAGAGCTAAAACCGGAATCTCGTTTGCCGCTGATGGCGCATGCGAAATACCTGTTTGCGAATCCGAATGTTCAGATTGTCGTTCAGGGCCACTGTGATGAACGTGGTACTAAAGAATACAACATGGCTTTGGGAGAAAGACGTTCAAAAGCCGTCGAACGGTTCCTGGTCGTAAATGGTGTGTCCAGAAGTCAGATAGAAACCATAAGCTTTGGTGAAGAAGATCCAGTATTTTTTGGGCACGACGAAGAGTCATGGGCGCAAAACCGCAGAGCAGTTATTGAATACAAATGATCATTCGAACTAACAAACTGACTTCGGTGGCTGGGATTATCGCCGTTACTTTAAGCTGGGGCGCTGAGTCAGCGTCTATTTCTTCCCCAGTATTGATGGAAAACCGGGCCGACCATACCGCAGCGATTTCAGCAAACGAAGGCAATACCGAATTGTTTTTTATGGTGGAACAGCTGGCACATGAAGTGGTGACGCTTAGAGGTTTGGTAGAAGAGCTGCAACACACGGTTTCGGTTTTGCAGAAACAGAACAGAGAACGCTACATAGATGTTGATCGAAGAATCCAGGAGCTGTCCGGTTCTGTGCCGAAAAGATCAGGTGTGGCTCCGGTAGGGGGGAGTGTTTCATCCGATGGAAAAATGGCGGCCGATAGTTTTCCGGCAGCAGGTATCACTCGGTTATCGCCAAACCAAATACCTTTTCCGGAACCTGGCGCGCAGGAGAGAAGGGCCTATGAAGCAGCCTATAACCTGGTCAAGGAAAAAAGTTTCGATGACGCTATTGATGCTTTACATGGCTTTATAGAACGGTATCCAGATGGTAACCTGGCTGGTAACGCCTATTATTGGCTGGGTGAAGTTTATCTGGCAGCTGATAAGCTGGAACAGGCCAAGGCTGCATTTACTGTTGTGGTCAACAAGTTCCCGAATCACAGAAAGACGGCCGATGCTTACTACAAACTGGGCGCGGTTTACCTGAAGCTTGGTAAGAAAAACAAAGCATTGGTCTATCTCGATAAAGTGATTTCCAGGTTTGCGGAAACTTCCGCATCAAGATTGGCAAGTAAGCTGAAAAAGGAATCTTTTTGATGTAATCATTTTGAAGAAAATAGTGAATTGGGCCTTGTTATTTTTTTTAAAATGAGTACTATATGCGCCTCGTTCAGGGTCGTTAGCTCAGTTGGTAGAGCAGTTGGCTTTTAACCAATTGGTCGATGGTTCGAATCCATCACGACCCACCAATTTTTATCAGCCCGGCGCCCGGTTTGTCATCGGCACCGGGCTTTGGTTACGCGGTTATCGGGTCGTTAGCTCAGTTGGTAGAGCAGTTGGCTTTTAACCAATTGGTCGATGGTTCGAATCCATCACGACCCACCACTGTATGCAGGATGCATTCATTATTTAATGAATTGCCATATAAATAGGGGAAGTTTACTTCCCTTTTTTATTTCTATCAAAAACTGATTGTAATCAGTTAGCGTAGTATTCACCGCAGTTTGCCATTGGTAGTTGACCTGAGTTCGATTGATACTGAGCTAAGATGTAAATTATGCCGACCTTGAGACTACTGTCCGTCTTGTCTCGATCATCTTCAGCAAAGCAGCACAAAAAGTGTTGGTCTGTTTGAGTGTAACTCGTTATCCTTGATTTTACACAATTTTTTATTCACCGATTACGAGTAGTATAATTTGATATGGTCACAGATATAACCAATAGCGACTCCGAGTATAGAGTAGAGAGATGAGTAATATCAGTGAGCGCATAATGGTGCAAGAGCATTTTGCGCATGAAAACGCCGCTCCGGAGTATAGTGATGAGCAACAGACTGAGTACATCAGCAAAATAGAATCTCTACTGAAAAAAGAGAATGCCGTGCTGGTTGCCCATTATTATACGGATGATGTGCTACAGGAACTTGCCGAGAAAACAGGTGGCTGTGTGGCGGACTCGCTCGAAATGGCACGCTTTGGTAGTCAGCATGACGCTTCGACGCTGGTTGTGGCCGGCGTTAAATTTATGGGTGAAACGGCAAAAATTCTGAACCCGGAAAAGCGTGTCCTGATGCCTACTCTGGAGGCAACCTGTTCACTCGATATTGGTTGTCCGGTTGATGAGTTTTCGGCGTTTTGTGACCAGCACCCGGATCGTGAGGTGGTTGTCTATGCCAATACCTCTGCTGCGGTCAAGGCCCGGTCAGACTGGGTAGTGACGTCAAGCATCGCTATTAAAGTGGTGCAGTATCTGGCTGATCAGGGTAAAAAGGTGCTTTGGGCGCCCGATAAATATCTTGGCGGTTATATAAAAAATCAGACTTCGGTAGATATGATTTTGTGGAATGGCTCCTGTATCGTGCATGAAGAGTTTAAGGCCAAGGGTTTGATGGATTTAAAAAAACTCTATTCAAATGCAGGTATCCTGGTGCATCCTGAGTCACCCGAATCTGTTGTTGAATTGGCTGATGTTGTCGGTTCTACATCGCAGTTGATCAATGCATCCAAGACGATGGAAAACGATCATTTTATCGTAGCGACGGATCGCGGTATTTTCTATAAAATGCAGCAATTGAGTCCGCACAAGACCTTTATCGAAGCGCCCACCGGCGGCAATAGTGCCACTTGTCGCAGTTGCGCACATTGCCCTTGGATGGCCATGAACGGGCTGGATAGTTTGCTTCATGTATTGGAATTCGGTGATCAGGAGATTGTCGTAGACCCCGGGTTGCGCGCAGCCGCACTCAAGCCTCTGCAAAGGATGCTAAGTTTTACCGCTGATTAGTGATTAGAATCGGTTTCGTTTATGTATGGCGGTGATTTCGGATAAGCGTTGCTCGATAACCGACGATGCGGGATAGGCTCCCGCATTTTTTTTTGACGCAAGTTCCAGTTGGCTGATGGCGCTTGTGTATCTGCCTTGTAGGAAATAATACTCCGCTCGTGCTTGATGCAGCGCGACAATATTTCCGGCAAGTCCATGTGCTTCGGCCAACTCGTACCAAATGGCAGGTTCCTTGGAGTTGGCCTGACTCGCCTCACGAAAGCACTTTTCTGCCAACTCGATCTCGCCGGCCTGTAAGTATAGTTTTCCGCTATAGAACTTGAGAGGGTAGTTGATCCCTCTTATTTTTTGCGCCTCTTCAAGTAGCTGTAACCCAGCTTTTACCTTTCCCATGCCTGCCAGTGCTTTTGCTTTTGCGATGACCAGGCTGATTCTATAGGGAGAATCAACAAGCAGCGTGTCAATAAGTTTTGACGCATCGGCGTACTGTCGGCTGTCGATCAGGGATAGTGCCAGGCCGTACTGATTTGCCCGTAATTTGTCTGTAGATGTTTGGCCAATTTGTGCACGAAATAGTTGCCTGGCTTCGATGTTCGATGATGCGAAGTGCAATAACACTCTTGCCTGCATAAAGTAAAATTCTTCGTTCTCGATATAATTGTTTTTCGGGAATTGGGCAGCTCGACTTTTTAGATCGGCAATCCTTGAGGTGGTTATTGGGTGGGTTGACAGGTATTCTGGTATCTGGGCCCCGGAATAGCGGTTACTTTGCAGCATTCGCTCAAACATGTTTGGCATTGCTTCCGGGTTCATGCCTGAACGAAAAAGCGTAGTCAGACCCAGACGGTCTGCCTCCTGTTCGTTTTGACGGCTATAGCTGAGCTGTTTTTGCTCACCGATTGCCTGGGTGCCGGCCAGAGCCGCCATTCCCGCATCTGAGCCGGCGGTAGCTGCAATGATTATGCTGGCGAGCAGCCCGGCCATTTGGAGAGGGGCACTGTTTTTGACCTGCTCGAGGTTCCTTGCGTAGTGGCGTTGGCTAAGGTGGGCAAGCTCATGAGCGATAACGGAGGCAAATTCCTGCTCGGTACTTGCGTGAAAAAACAGTCCGGCATTAATGCCAATGATACCTCCCGGCACGGCAAAGGCGTTCAATATCGGACTATCAACGATTATCAACTGTAGTTGTCTGTCTTGCAGTTGACTATTTGGTACGATTTGGTAAACGAGATCTTTGAAATAAGCGTTAATCAATGGGTCGTCGATAATCTTTACCTGTCTGCGCAATGATTTAATCCAGCTCTCTCCGAGCTCTTTTTCTTTTTGAAGCGCTACGACACCGGAAGCGGCATCACCAATAACAGGCAACGGGTGTGTTTCGTTGGCGTTTAGAGACTGGATAACGAAAAAGTAAAAGAACAGCGATGCCTCGACTAAGCTGCGCAAATACCTTGCAAATCCTGGTTGTGCTTCTTGTATCCCTAGTCGTGAGTGTACGTTTATGATTGATTCCTTCGCGGCGATTCAGTATACCAATGAGCTAAGATGAAAAAGAAAGATAGTGTTTGTTATGTTTACTCGGCTATGCTTTCATAACAGGTACAGAAATACAACTTAATTCCTTTTAACTACCATCATCGCGTTTGTGCCTGGTAAAGTGGCCGATCAATACGGATAACTTTGTTGGGTGCGCGGGATGATGCACACCTATGTGTCAGGTGCTTATGCGGTATCGTAAACTGAGATCGAAACAGAGTAAGGGAACCAAATTGATATGATCAATATTGTGAAGACCTGGATAGATAAGTACTTTTCTGATGAACAGGCGGTTATTCTGTTTTTCTTGCTCGTCGCTAGCGTAGTGGTTATCGTTTCGTTCGGTGCAATTATGGCGCCTGTCATTGCCAGTATCGTTATTGCCTTCATCCTACAGGGATTGGTGACCAAACTGATTAGACTGGGCTTAAAAGAACCGTACTCGATTCAGCTGACATTTCTGTTGTTTATCGGTGTTTTTTCCCTCTGTATTTTTGCACTTTTTCCTTTGGTCTGGGGGCAGGTCGCCGCTCTCGTAAAAGAAATCCCTCGTATGTTTACCGATTTTCAGGAGGTGATTCGGCTATTGCCCGAAAAAAACCCTCAATTGTTTTCCGAACAGTTGATAAATCAAGCGCTTAGTCAGATAGCGAATGAAGGGGCGAAATATGGCCAGTTGGTTGTGTCTGTTTCATTGCGGAGTATTCCGAATGTTGTTGCAATAATGATTTATCTTGTTCTTGTTCCGATTCTGGTGTTCTTTTTCCTCAAAGACAGGGCTGTCATTTTGCAGTCGCTGGCGACCATTCTGCCCCGAGACCGTCGTTTGATGAACGCTATTTGGTTGGAAATGAATGTTCAGTTTGCCAACTATATTCGAGGCAAAGTACTGGAGATTGCCGTTGTCGGTGGAGTCACTTATATTTGCTTTATTGTTTTCGGTTTGAACTATGCTGCATTGCTTGCCTTTCTGGTAGGGCTTTCCGTGGTCATCCCGTATATTGGTGCTGCGGTTGTCACCATACCTGTTGCGCTGATCGCTTTTTTTCAATTCGGCTGGGGTTCGGAATTTGTCTATCTGATGCTTGCTTACGGTATTATTCAGGCTCTGGATGGTAACGTGCTGGTACCCTTATTGTTCTCGGAAGTGGTCAACCTTCATCCCGTGCTGATTATTGTGGCAGTATTGTTTTTTGGAGGCGTCTGGGGTTTTTGGGGAGTGTTTTTCGCTATTCCTCTGGCTACCCTGGTAAAAGCGATATTGATCGCCTGGCCGACTGCCGGCTCTCACGCGAAGTGATGGTAATGGCAAGCCGAATCTCAACTGTCATTATGCAAAGTTGTTCGATAGCGATAAAAACGGCTACAAACCGCGCTACAAAATTCACAACAGTTGAAGCAGTTCAGAAAACTGCGTCCTAATCGCGTCATCAATAAACGGAACGGACATCCTGGTTGCCGAGTAAAGTGATTTGCAGGCATCGATTATCGACGAAAAACAGACTCAAGCACCTCTTCGACGTGTCCTTTGACTCTGACCTTCCGCCATTCCCGGGTTAGCACACCTTGTTCGTCAATCAAAAAGGTACTTCTTTCAATTCCCATATATTCCTTGCCGTAGTTTTTCTTTAATTTAATTACATCAAACAGTTTGCAGAGTGTTTCATCTGGGTCTGAAATCAGTTCAAAAGGAAATTGATGTTTTGCTTTAAAGTTCTCATGCACTTTCAGGCTGTCTCTTGATACACCAAATATCTGCGTGTTTTTTTGGTCAAATTCATCGATCAGATCGCGAAAATTTTGTCCTTCTGTAGTGCAACCCGGTGTATTGTCTTTCGGGTAGAAATAAATCACGGTGTTTTTGCCCTTGAGTGTTTCCAGGGTGACGGTTTTATCGCTGGTTGCCTGTGCTTTGAATGCGGGAATGATTTGATTGATCTGGACTGTTGTCATAGTTCTGGAACCTTATCGTAAAAGGATTGGAAAGAAATACCTTGAGACGAGCAGACGGGTTTACGCCTCGAACGTATTCAGGATTTTGTCGCTTCGATAGTTGTATCGAGGTTACGGTCATCACAAAAATCGAAGAAGTTGTCTTTCAATTCAGCAAGGCGAGTCCCGGTTGGGATATTGACTACCATTTTCAAGCTGAACATCTGTGTCCCGGTGTGAGGAGCGGAATAGGTGCCGGTTTGCATATCCTCGATATTGATCGAACGCTCGGAAAAAAATCCTGCGATATCTTTTACGATGCCGGGGTTATCCAGGGCAACGACGGTCACCGAATAGGAAATGGTTTCTACCTCCGCTCTGGGTGTAGTGGTTTTAATGACCGTTGTCAGTCCCAGTTTTTCCGAAGTGGCCGAGATCGCAGACTGAAGTGATTGCTGTTTTTGGGGTTGGCAGTCAATCATCATAATAACGGCAAATTCGCCACCAAGAACCGTCATTCGGCTGTCGATGATATTGCTTTGATATTCGACGCAGACCTTGGCCAGATCATTGACGATGCCAGGTCTGTCAGAACCGATCGCCGTTATGACAAGATACTGCTCTATTGGAGGTTGGTCGTTCATTTTCGTATTCAACTTATAAAGAAATCTAAAAAGTGGATTGGTGGATTAACTGCCGCTGGTTAGAGTTTTCTGGTTTTAAGGTTAGGTATTCAGCGCGGTTTGATTCATTGTTGGCTATAGTCGTGCCGGATGGCCAGGCTGTCAAGTGCCTTGAATTGAGAATAGCCAACATTTATAGCGATAATTCCAGAAACAAAACTTGTTTAACGGTTGTCGCATCAGTACCATGTTGGTTTTGCGTTTGATGGAGTTCTATATGATTCAAGGTAGCCTGGTCGCGTTAGCAACGCCTATGTATGAAGACGGGTCTCTGGACTGGGAAAGTCTTGACAAGCTGGTTGATTTTCACCTGCAGAACGGTACCAATGGTATCGTTGCAGTTGGGACTACTGGAGAGTCTGCCACTCTTGATCCTGATGAGCATTGTCAGGTGATTCGTCGGGTGGTTGAAAGAGCGGCTGGAAAACTGGCTGTAATAGCGGGTACCGGCGCAAACTCCACGACGGAGGCGATTGCGTTGACGCAAGAGGCCAAAAAAATTGGGGCAGACGCTTGTTTGCTCGTTGTACCCTATTACAATAAACCAAGCCAGGAAGGCTTGTATCGGCATTTTCTGAAAATTGCAGAGAGTGTTGAAATTGACCAGATTCTATATAATGTGCCCGGCCGTACCGCTTGCGACATGTCCAATGAAACCGTGGCCCGGCTGGCTCCTGTTGCCAATATTGTCGGGATCAAAGATGCGACCGGGGATATCCCTCGTGGTATCGAGTTGATCCGAATGGTTGGTAGTCAAATGGCTGTTTACTCCGGTGATGATGCCACTGCGGTTGAACTGATGCTCGCCGGAGGTAAGGGTAATATATCGGTAACGGCGAATGTCGCGCCATCACAAATGGCCGAGTTATGCAGTAAAGCGATAGCTGGTGATGTCTCTTCTCGCGACCTCAATCAACGACTTATGCCGCTGCACACCCATCTTTTCCTTGAAGCGAATCCCATTCCTGTAAAATGGGCATTGTACGAAATGAAAATGATGTCCGCTGGCATTCGACTGCCTCTCACGCCACTTGCTGAAGAGTTCAGGCAATCAGTGCGAGATGTCATGCGACAAGCCGGCATCATTTAGCCAGGAACTTTTTTTTCAATGTTAAGACTACTAACCTTTCGATTCCTGGTCGTCCTGCTTATCTTGACGACCAGTGCCTGTGGTATCGTCCGCAATCGTGCTAACGATTATCTCAAAGCGGATAAAGGCAAAGTGCTTGTTGTGCCAGAGTGGTATGAAAAAGATAAAATTCGGTCTCGCTATCCGATACCTGATGTTGTGAATCAGGCTGTGGCAACTGACGAGTTGGTTGTTCCTGCCCCGCCGGATAGCACTGCTCTGATAGTCAGCGAACACTTTACCATCGAAGAAATGGATGGTCAGCGATGGTTGTTGGTGACCGATACCCCTGCCAGAGCCTGGCCTATGATTGACAAGTTCCTTGCCTCGAAAGGGCTGGCAACCGGGCATTCAGATGTTGAATCGGGTTTAATTCAGAGCTCTGTTTTTCAGGCGGGGAAACTGTCGACAGAGTATGCTCGTCAGCTCGATCTGTTAGCTGACGATCCGGCTGATAACGCTGGTACCTACCATGTTTTGCTGTTTCATTTGAACCAGGGTGTAAAACGTAACAGTTCCGAGATTCAAGTGCGAGTCGCAGTCGCTGCCGATCCGAGTCCGGGTTTCAGCGCCTGGCAGCAAGAGGGGGGGGATCGATTGGCTGAAAACAAGGTGCTGGAAGATCTCAAATTGTTTTTTGAAGTCAATCGTGATGACAAAACGTTTTCGCTATTGGCACAAGATATTGGGGGTCCGTCTAGGGTTACCCTGGTATCTGAAGGTGAACAGTCCGTCTATTTGAAATTTGAGCTTGATTATGCCAGAGCCTGGGGAGTGCTTGGCAGAGCGTTACGAGATGCCGGTATTGAGGTTGTCGATCGAGACCGCAGTAACGGCGAGGTTGATATCAAGTATTATGGTGAGGACGAAGAAAGCTTTTGGAGTAAGCTGCTGAGTTCCGGGCCAAAGGATCTGCCCCCTAATTACCGGCTGAAACTCAAACAGTCTGGTGGTTTTGTTCGTTTGGACGTGACTGGATTGGCTACGGATGTGTTGGATAGTGACAACAAGGTGAAGTTGCTTTCATTGTTGCTGGAAAATGTTTCCTGATTTTTTTCACCCAAGTTATATTTGACCAGTTCGACCATTTTGGACAACGAAACTCTTTTAATTTGGAGCTTTATCCGTGCAAAAACGAGAAGAACTCTATTCAGGCAAAGCGAAATCGGTTTATAGAACGGATGATCCGAACACGCTTGTCCTGGCATTTCGCGATGATACCTCTGCCTTCGACGGGCAAAAGATGGATCAGTTGGCGCGTAAAGGCAAGGTAAACAATAGATTTAACGGCTTTATTATGCAACACCTGGAGAAATCGGGTGTGCCTACTCACTTTGAAGGTTTTCTGAGTGATAATGAATCTCTGGTCAAAAATCTGAGAATGATTCCGCTTGAGTGTGTCGTCCGAAATCTGGCGGCTGGTAGTTTATGTAAGCGACTGGGTGTGGCAGAAGGTGTTGAGTTGAAACCGGCCACCTTCGAGTTGTTTTTAAAAAATGATGCGCTGCATGATCCTATGGTAAACGAGTTCCATGCGCTGTCTTTCAATTGGGCAACAATGGCAGAGATCGAACAAATGAAGGTATTGACATTTAAGGTTAACGAAATTCTCTTCGAGTTGTTCGATAAGGGCAGTATGATTCTAGTGGATTATAAACTGGAATTTGGTGTTTTTGATGGCAAAGTGATTTTGGGCGATGAGTTCAGTCCTGATGGTTGCCGAATATGGGACAAAGAAACCCGAAAAAAACTGGATAAAGATAGGTATAGACAGGGGCTGGGGGGGGTTGTCGAAGCCTACGAAGAAGTGGCAGATCGTCTGGGCATTAGACTTTGAACGAATAGTTTGGTTTTTGGCGTAAGAGGAAAAAAGATGATTAGTGAAAAAATAAATGGCTTTTTGAGGTATTTACTTGGGTCTTCTGCACTTTGTTGGTTAATTATTAGTTCTGGCGTGAATGCCGATACGCTTGGGATTACCGCCGGTGTTGCTGCCTGGTATGCGGATTATTCCGGCAATGTTCAGGCCGGGGAAACTCCAATCGAGGCCGAAGATGACCTCAATATTGACGCTGGCACATTTTTTATGGCTTATGCTTCGCTGGAACACCCGATTCCATTGTTGCCGAATGTCAAGGTTCAATATCAACGCGCGGATCAGGATGGCAGTGGTACGGTGAATACGCCATTTAGGGGAGTGGATTTTAACGGCGCGGTGCAAACCAATCTGGATCTGTCTCATCTTGATTTAGTGCTTTATTATGAATTGCTGGATAACGTAGTTTCGTTGGATCTGGGATTAAACACCAAGGTGTTTGATGGTGAATTGGCAATAACTCAGAGAAATGATTCATCCAGATATGTGGCCGAGAAAATCAGGGTGGTTTTGCCAATGTTATATGGTGCCACTGAAATCGCCATTCCGGGCAGTGGAATTGCTATAAAAGGGGAGGGTAGTGTCATCGCTTTGAATGATAATTCTGTCTATGACGTGGCGTTGAAGCTGCGAGGGGAAATGTCAGTGTTGGTTGTCGAGGCGGGCTACCGCGTTTTACGAGCGCAATTGGATGATGTTGAAAGTATTGATGTCGATCTGACTGTGGCGGGGCCATTTTTGGCTGTTGGCGCTGCTTTCTAGTCAGTCGATTTGGGTGTCAAATTATCCCAATCGGAATTTCCGGTGGTTTGTCAGTGAATAATCGAGTGATGTGGAGTTTGATGTGAAAATATTGGTGACGGGAACTGCCGGTTTTATCGGTGCATCTCTGGCAATCAGGCTGTTAGAGCGAGGTGATGAAGTAATAGGCATTGATAATGTGAATGATTATTACGATGTGAACCTCAAATACGCACGCTTGAAACGGCTTGAACACTATGAAAAATTTACTGATATTCGTTTGAGCGTAGAAAACCGAGTTGATTTGGCACATATTTTCAGCGAATACAAACCCGCTAGAGTGGTTCATTTAGCTGCCCAGGCGGGCGTGCGCTATTCTCTTGAAAATCCACAGGCTTATATCGATGCCAATATCGTCGGTTTCACCAATATCTTGGAAGGTTGTCGGCACAATAATGTCGAACACCTGGTGTATGCTTCGAGCAGCTCTGTGTACGGTGCTAATGAAGCGATGCCATTTTCCGTGCACGATAATGTAGATCACCCGGTGAGTCTATATGCTGCATCGAAGAAAGCCAATGAGCTGATGGCCCATACTTACAGTCATCTGTTCAATCTGCCAACTACCGGCCTTCGGTTTTTTACCGTGTATGGTCCTTGGGGACGACCGGACATGGCGCTGTTTATTTTTACCAGAAAAATTTTGCAAGATGAGCCTATCGATGTCTTTAATTATGGCAATCACCGGCGTGATTTTACCTATATCGATGATATTGTCGAGGGAGTGATACGTGCGCTCGATCATGTTGCCCAGCCCAATAATCGATGGGACGCCAAACACCCGGATCCTGGCACCAGTAAAGCACCTTATCGGCTTTACAATATTGGCAGTAACCGCCCTGTGGAACTGCTACGTTATATCGAAATTCTGGAACAGTGTCTGGGTAAAAAAGCACAAAAGAATTTGCTGCCATTACAGCCAGGCGATGTGCCGGATACTTATGCGGATGTCGATGCGCTAATCAAGGATGTAAACTATCGGCCTGGTACCCAGATCGAGGATGGCGTAAAAAAATTTGTCGATTGGTACAGAGATTTTTATCAGATCTAATTGACAAGCAAAGCGACGCTAAATAGAATGTCCGCTTTGCCCCAGGACCATAGCTCAGTTGGTTAGAGCGCTACCTTGACATGGTAGAGGTCGGCGGTTCGAATCCGCCTGGTCCTACCACTTATAAATTCCTTGAAATCAATATATTGCCGCTGTTTTAAACGGTCTTCAATTTCTAAAAATTCCTCTTTTCCCCTCGCTGTGCCCAATTCATTTTCCCAGTTACTTCAAAAAGGCTATTTTCGAGTATTACCTAGTGCCCATCCAAAAACACGCAATTTCACAGCACTTATCAGGGCAATCGGGCTTAATACCGCTTGAATTTAGAAACGAATTGAGGTAATCAGTCTATCTTTATGATTTATAATAAAGGATTGATTTCATCGAAT